>Ga0224511_10000534_pt1 | contig 18705 bp, 18 predicted proteins | sample SF_May12_sed_USG_2_FD_169988 | JGI IMG/M metagenome (GOLD analysis project Ga0224511, IMG submission 169988) | Sediment microbial communities from San Francisco Bay, California, United States - SF_May12_sed_USGS_8_1 | ecosystem: Environmental > Aquatic > Marine > Sediment | place: USA...
CAGTTTCCTGTTTACAGTGCGGGCACAGGGTTTTTACCAGTCGTTGTGCCATCACCCCAATCACCGAAGACTGAATCAAATACGATGGTACACCGATATCCAGCAGGCGGGTAATAGCAGAAGGTGCATCATTGGTGTGTAAGGTGGATAAAACCAGATGCCCTGTCAGTGCGGCCTGAATCGCCATTTCTGCAGTTTCCATGTCACGGATCTCACCAATCATAATAATATCTGGATCCTGGCGTAACAGCGTTTTTACACCACTGGAAAAATCCAGTTCAATATTTTTCTGTACCTGCATTTGATTGAATGTAGGCTCAACCAATTCGATAGGGTCTTCAATGGTACAGACATTCACGTCCGGCCTGGCCAGTTGTTTAAGCGATGAATACAGTGTCGTTGTTTTACCTGAACCGGTCGGCCCGGTCACCAATATGATGCCATTAGGCTGATGAATCATGGACTGCCACATTTCATCATCCTTGCTGCTAAAGCCCAGCTCCTGAAAATTACGCACCAGTACCTCAGGATCAAAAATACGCATCACCAGCTTTTCACCAAAAGCCGTTGGCATGGTGGATAAACGTAACTCGATCTCCTGTCCATCAGGACTACGGGTTTTTAAACGGCCATCCTGGGGACGACGTTTTTCAGCCACATCCATGCGTCCCAAAATTTTAATGCGACTAGATACTGCCGCCATCACGGTGGTTGGGATCTGATAGACCTCATGCATCAGGCCATCAATTCGGAAACGTATATTACTCATCTCGCGACGGGGTTCTAAATGGATGTCACTGGCACGCTGATCAAAAGCGTATTGCAGCAACCAGTCGACGATATTAACTACATGTTGGTCATTGGCATCCAGCTTGCCAGAACGACCCAGTTCCATAAGTGATTCCAGGTTCTGTAAATCACCCAGTCCTCGTTGCGAATCATTCTGCGCACCGAACACCGATTTTGAAACGGTATAAAACTCAACCCGATATCGACTTATTTCCTCTGGATTCGTAATGACTTGTTTGAATTCCTTATTATGGATACGGCTGAGTTCAGTTTCCCAGTCACGATCAAAAGGCTGTGCAGTAGCCACGGTAATTGCGTGCGGCTCAACTTTTACTGCCAGTACATTAAAACGCTGGGCATAGGCAAATGACATAATTTCAGTTACCAGTGCCACATCCACTTTCAGCGGGTCAATTTTGAAATAAGGCAGTCCTACACGGCCAGCAAACCACTCGGTCAAAACATCAAGTGTTAGGGGACGTGGTGTTTTCTCATCCACCCAATTACGTTCAGCAATAATTTCCAGCGGATGTTTTTCTTTAAATGCCTTACCACCAGCCAACATTCGAACCATGTGTGCATTGTCTGCTGTCACCATTCCATCCTGTTCCAACCAGGTTAGAACTTCATGCACATCCAATTTTCGATTTTTCTGGTTTTCTACGACGGCATTCATATTATTCACTCAGTGATATTCACAGCGATGAGGTTGACCTTACTTCAAACACTTCACCCAGTGCCTCGGGTATTTCTTTTATTACCTCTATATTAGACACTTTTGCATACTGTGGGCCTATTTGCAGCCATTTTTCCAATTCTTTAAGGGCAGCCTGATCGCCGCAGGCCAGTAACTCAACTCGACCATCGACTAAATTACGAACCCAGCCACGTAAAGCCAGCGCACTAGCCTGTTGCTGTGCACTGGCTCGGTAAAAGACACCTTGCACACGTCCGGAAATTAAATAGCGATAACAAACCATCATATTTTAGCCATAAAAAAAGGCTCGCAAGCGAACCTTTTTTAACTTCACACCTGCTCAGTATTATTACCGTGCAAGATAATCTGAATCAGATTGCTCTGTTTCACCCACTGACCATGCACCACGTGTTTTTGCATGATTAATGGCTGCATCAATTTCTGAAGATGATGCATTCTGATCAATATCAAAAACCTGACCAGGATAAATTAGGTCTGCATCATTAATTTTATCGCGGTTAGTTTTATAGATTAAGGGCCACTGGTAAGAATTGGCATAAACCTCTTCCTTGCCTGATATGTCCCATAGATTATCACCACGAACAACAGAGTAACTTGTCGCCGTACCCATGCCCGCATGTTTACTATCCGACATGTCAGATTCAGCATTAGCCAGTGCCGCTTTATCTGCATCACTCATTGCCGCTTTAGCCTGAAGCATTGCATTTTCAGCCTGTCTTCTTGCTGTATTAGCCAGGGTTCTGGCTTTTTCTTCATTACCTGCAGCCAGTTCTTTTTCTGCAGAGGAGATAATCATCTTTGTATCACGCCATTCAAAACCAGCCGCTTTTGCATCTGCATTCGCTGACTTAGCAGCAGCAATTGCTTCTGCAGCAGTTTGTTCAGAATCACCCGTTGTTGCACAACCTGTGACTAAACCAAGACCAAGAAATACAATTAAAAATAGTCTGGACATCGTTTGCAAGATAGGTGTTTGCATAATGATTAACTCCAAAATAAAAATACTGAATATTTAGCTGGCTGATTACCCATTAAGGCCACACTATTAAAATAGTGTGGCCCTTCTAACTTCGGTATCGGGTAAAAATTAACGCGCCAGATAATCTGAATCAGATTGCTCTGTTTCACCTATTGACCACGCACCACGTGTTTTTGCGTGATTAATAGCTGCATCGATATCTGAAGATGATGCATTTTGATCAATATCAAAAACCTGACCAGGATAAATTAGATCTGCATCATTAATTTTATCGCGGTTAGTTTTATAGATTAAAGGCCACTGGTAAGAATTGGCATAAACCTCTTCCTTACCTGAGATATCCCACAGATTATCACCACGAACAACAGAATAGCTTGTTACACCTGCGCTTGAACCTTCATTCTTATTGTCTGACATATCTGATTCTGCATCAGCAAGTGCCGATTTATCCTCTTCAGCCATTGCTGTAGATTCTTCTTGAGCGGGTGCGGCTTCTTCTGATTCACCCGTTGATGCACATCCTGTAACTAAGCCAAGCCCCATAAACAACATTAAAAAGAAACGAGCGGCTGTTTGTACTATCGTTGTTTTCATAATATAAAATCTCCAATTTAAAATTCAGTGTGAAACTGCAATCATCATTTTTTATCTTATTTGCAGCCGATTATAGCTACAATAATTCAAGAATGTAACCGCAGCCCCATAAACATTAATTAATTACCATCTATGGCTTTTGTCTGCTTAGTACTTCCAGTAAGCTTCCGCGACACATAGTGAGGTAGCCACAATGAGTTCAACGAGTCCAACAAAAATTTATCTAAACCCCAATTGCACAAAATGCCGATTAAGCATGCAACTCCTTGATGACAAAGGAATTAATCCTGAGATCACAGAGTATTTAAACGAGCCACCCAGTGTCGATGAGCTCAACAATATTCTAAATTTACTATCGCTGGAACCACGCGAGCTAATGCGCCAACACGAAGCACCCTATAAAGAATTAAATCTGGCCAATAAGAGTTTAGGTCGTGACGAGCTAATACAAGCCATGGTCGATAATCCTATCCTCATCGAACGTCCTATCATTATTCATAATGGCAAAGCCACTATTGGTCGTCCTCCTGAAAAAATTCTGGATATACTCTAACAATGTCTGAAATTCTAGTTCTATATTACAGCCCCGGTGGCAGTACCGCCGAGATGGCCAATGTCATTGCTAGAGGTGTCAATGAGGTTGAGACAATGGAGGCGCGCATTCGTTCCGTACCATCTGTATCAATCAATACCGAGCAAACTGAGGATACAATTCCTGAAGATGGTCCGCCATACGCCACACTCAAAGATCTGGAAGAATGCACAGGCCTGGCTTTAGGTTGCCCCACCCATTTTGGCAATATGCCCGCTGCGATGAAATACTTTATCGACAGCACCAGCCCTTTATGGATGTCGGGTAAATTGGTGGATAAACCTGCAGCTGTTTTTTCCAGCAGCATGAGTTTGCACGGTGGCCAGGAAAGCACTTTACTCACTATGATACTGCCCTTATTGCACCATGGCATGTTGATCACCGGCCTGCCCTATACAGAAACCGAATTACTCAGCACAAAAACAGGCGGCACACCCTATGGTGCCAGTCGAGTCACCAGTGATACCGAAGCTAATATATTGAGTAACGAGGAACACGCACTCTGCCTTGCATTGGGTCGCCGTCTCGCCAACACCGCAAAAAAACTTAAAGGTTAAGCATGAAACCATCACCCATTGCACTTTCCCGCTGGCTCACTTTATCTGGCTATTTTGGGCTATTGATTGGACTCTTCGCCTGGCATTTATTAATCAACAAAACTGAGGCACATTTAATTTCAATTATTATCCTGACCCAGATTGGCCCACTTATGTTCCCACTACGCGGACTGCTCAAAGGTAAAACCTATACCCACGCCTGGTCAATTTATCTGGCAATTTTCTATTTTATCATGGGTATTTGGTACGTGGGTGCTGACGAAACACTGATGATCGGCTTATACGTCACCGTCTGCAGCCTGATGTTTTTTGCTGGCACGGTGCTTTACACGCGGCTCAGCGCAAGAAGCCAGAAAGAAAATACGCCTGATTAAAACGAAAAGAGCTTTTCACCGCAGAGACGCTGAGGCGCAGAGAAAATCTTTTAATTAATGTTTTGCCTACGGCAAAATCATATATAGCACAAAAGTATTAAGGGTTTCTCTGCGCCTCAGCGTCTCTGCGGTAAATGCTTTTGAATTAAATATCAGAATCCGATTCCAGCACAGACTTAACAAAGGGAACTGTTAAACGTCGTTGCATGGCCATCGCTGCGGTATCCAGCACTTCCAGGCGTTCAAACAGACCAAATAAATCGCGCGGATAATGACGCATTAGATATTCAGCAACATTATCGGGTAACTCCAGACCCCGTTGTTCGGCTCGAATTCGCAATGCCTCACGTTTTTCTGCATCACCCAAAGTCTGCAACTGAAATACTGGCCCCCAGACCAGGCGGGAACGTAAATCAGGTAATTTTATATTCAGTGCTTCAGGTGAGGATGAAGCAGACAATAACAGACTATGGCCCGATTCACGCATGCGATTGATTAAATCAAACAGGGCTTCCTCCCAGTCCGGTGATTGTGCCATCAAATCAACATCATCCAGGCAAACTAGATCTAGTTGCTCCAGCTCATCGAGCACCTGTACTGATTGCTCAATAATTTCAGCCACCGGTAAATAACAAACTGTACGATGATTTTTTGCTGCCTGGTGACAGGCAGCCTGTAATAAATGACTTTTGCCTTCGCTACCAGATGACCAGATATAAACCTGTTTCTCGCCTTCACCCAGAGCACACTGCTGCACAATACCTACAGCCACCCCGTTACTGCCAGCAATCAGTGTATCAAAACTGAAAGCATCCCGAACGCCAAAGTGTAGCGGTAACTGCCTGAAAGACTTATTAATCTTGCTGGACAAGGGCATGATTAACGCAGAACAAAACGATAGGATTTGGTTTTTAATGTCTCTATAGGTAGAGAGGGGGCGCTAAGATCGGTATTTTCTGCGCTATTCTCAGCTACCTTGATAGCAACGGCATCATCCGGTGTAGCCTTAGGCTCATTGATAACTTCCTCAACAAGCAATCGAGTTATAACTGAACCCGACTCGATTAAATTCAATAAATCATCCACTTCACTGCGCAAGCTTAAATCAAAAGATATACGTTCTGCATCAATTTGAGACAACTGTACTGACTGCACCGCCGATAAACTCAACAGATATTTTTCGACACGTCGGTAATCTTCCACATTTTTCACTTGATCAATTTCAACCGCCAACATTTTTAGTTGTGAAACATCAGAAGTTTCCATTAGTGCAAATTTCTGCCCCATAACATCTGCCATCAAATCTGCTGCTTTTGCAATCAAACTCTCATATTCAGCACCCTTTAAACTCCACTTACTAACGTCATCACCCATAACCAGTGACCAGTCACCTTTCCAGAGTTGGCCATCCCAGCCCATATTAGCGACGATGACAGGGCCTGGCGAATAACGCTTTGATGCCTGTTTTAAAGGATCGGTAAAACTAGCCCAAATATCGGGGAAATAAACTGTTTGCTGATCACGGGCATCATTTTCCGGCCAAATAACTGGAATACCCCGACGATTGAGAGCCGCATTTACTTTCAATTTAATCAAAGACTGGTCTTTATTTTTCAGAATATAGCGTTGACCACCATCGCGGACAGCCAGCCATATCACCGCCTGGGTTCGGCGATCTCCCCAAATGGGAATGCTTTGTTGACGCAAAAAATCGAACACCCTGGTTGCGTTATAGCGCACCCAGAGTAATTTTGAAGGTTCATCTTCCTTGGTCGCTGCCGCCTGCACCAAATACTTAAATCGCTTCACGTAACTGCTTGCTTCAGGAATAGTCACCTTTTCCAGAATATGACTATCACCAGAAATCCTGATAAGCACCTCGGCCAAACCGTCATCCAGTGCCGCACGACGAATATCCTTGCTTTCATCTAGAACTGGCATTTTGACTTCGAATAAGCCATCAACCACTACAGCAGATACGCCCAGGGGGAGCAGTAGAGACATCCAGAAGACGAAAAAAAGTATGTTTATTCTTGTTGTTAAACTACAAATGATATTACTACCTGTTTTTTGATGCATCATATACAAATTATTTAGAGGATTATTTCGCTAGATTATACAACCAGACAGCATGGAGCGTGTACAATATCACACCTTAAAAAAACATCACGTAGCACTGGCTCTGAATAATGTCGGATAATACCCAAAACAAGAATACTTCACCCTCCCTTAGTTACCGCGATGCTGGCGTCGATATCGATGCAGGCAATCAACTGGTTGAGAAAATTCGCGGCAGCGTTGCCAGCACCAAACGTCCTGGTGTCATGGGTAGCATCGGCGGTTTTGGCGGCTTATTTGAAATACCTGAAGGCTACAAACAACCAGTACTGGTTTCAGGTACGGATGGCGTTGGCACCAAACTGAAATTAGCTATCGAACTGGGCAAGCATGACACCATCGGCATCGATCTGGTTGCCATGTGTGTTAACGATATTCTGGTACTGGGTGCAGAGCCACTATTCTTCCTCGACTACTACGCCACCGGCAAGCTGGATACCAACATAGCCGCCGACGTAGTTGAAGGCATCGCCGAAGGGTGTCGCCAGTCCGGTGCAGCGCTGATTGGCGGTGAGACGGCTGAAATGCCAGGCATGTACAGTGAGGGTGATTACGATTTAGCTGGTTTCTGCGTCGGTGTTGCTGAAAAAGAAAACATTGTTGATGGTTCAAAAGTAAAAGCCGGCGATGCCATTATTGCACTAGCATCCAGTGGACCCCATTCAAACGGTTACTCCTTAGTGCGTAAAGTGATCGAAGTCAGCAATGCCTCACTAGACCAGGCCTGCGGTGAAACTACACTGGGTGATGCTCTACTGGCACCCACTCGTATTTACGCTGCATCGATCCTGGAAGTGTTAAAAACCATTCCCCTGCATGCACTAGCTCATATTACTGGCGGTGGCCTGCTGGAAAACATTCCACGCGTTTTACCTGAAAACACCCAGGCTGTTCTCAACGAAGACAGCTGCAAGTTACCCCCAGTATTCGAATGGCTGCAAAATAACGGCAATATTGAAATGAATGAAATGTATCGTACTTTTAACTGCGGCATAGGTATGGCTGTTATCGTGGCTGAAGAAGATGCAGAAAATACTATTAAAGCATTCAATACCGCCGGTGAAAAAGCATGGTATCTAGGCACAATTGCTCAATCATCAGGCGAAGCTGACGTTATTTTTAAATAAACGATTGTCGTGAGTACACCCTCAATTGTCATATTGATTTCTGGTTCGGGCAGTAATCTTCAGGCCATTATTGATGCCGTTGCTGAACAGAGAATTCATGCACAAATTAGTGCCGTCATCAGCAATCGACCTGATGCCTTAGGCCTGGAAAAAGCAAAGATTGCAGGCATCAACACGATCGTTATCGACCACACTCATTTCGATGGACGTGAGCAGTTTGATGAAGCACTGATAAAACAGGTGGCTGAGCTCAATCCCGACCTCGTGGTACTGGCTGGCTTCATGAGAATTTTGCCAGAGAAATTTATCAAACAATATGAAGGCAGGATGCTTAACATTCACCCTTCATTACTACCTGAATTTAAAGGCCTGCACACTCATCGCCGTGTACTGGAAGCCGATCATAAACAACATGGTGCCAGTGTTCATTTTGTTAGCAACGAACTGGATAGCGGCGCAATTGTCATACAGGCAAGCTTAAACATTCAAGATGATGATGAAACTTCATTGGCTGCCCGAGTATTAAAACTGGAACATATTATTTACCCGTTAGCTATAGAATGGTTCGTTACTGGCAGACTAAGCCTGATCAATAATCGCGTATACTTTGATAATAAACCCATAAAAGAAATCGCATCATGGCAATCCAGCACACTGTCTCTACCTCGGTAAAAATCGCCCTCATAGGCATACTACAGGCTCTGATTCTTCTGCCTGCACCCAGCTATGCCTTACCACTTGAGTACACAGCCAGTTATGACATTGAAAAATACGGCATAGTCATCGCAAAAAGCAATTACTCACTTAAGCATGAAAATAATGGTGTGCGCATGGCTCAGCATACCGAAACTGTGGGTTTAGCGTCATTACTAAGTAGCAATGCACTCGATGAAAATAGTTTTCTATCGACACAAAACAATCAACTACTACTAACCGAATTCAGTTACAAACAAAAATCTTCAGACAAAAAAAATCGCAACATTCAATTAAAGATTCACTGGATTCAATCTGATAAGAAATTATTAGGTAAAGTGAGCGGTACCGCCCTTGGTAAAAAATTGGAGTTTAAGGTAGACAAGCCCGTCTGGGATACCAGTAGTTACCATATCCCCTTAATGCTCAACACCAGAGAAACATCCACACCTCAGCAATATACCATGATGGTTAAGGGGCAATTCAAAAAATACTCATTTATCACTCATGGCGTTGAAGAAATTGAAGTCAATGGCAATATTGTTAAAAGCATTAAGATAGAACGTCAAAACGAGAGCAAAAAAAATCCTGTTTATTTGTGGCTAGCTCCCAGCCTGAGCAACCTGCCCGTCAAGATTGAAAAATGGAAAAATGGAAAACTACAAATCACCTCATTACTTAATCATGCCCAATTTCCATCTAACAAATCCATGGAATTTAAAGCTATCATCAATGAGAACGAAGAGTTTGATTGATTTATGAAAACTGAAGATAAATTAGAAGAAGAATTAACGCCCAGTAAATCACAGGAAAAACGAGACTGTGATGCATTAAAAAAATTAGGCGATAAATTAGTGACACTTAAACAGGAAGATCTCGACGCTATGAACCTGCCAGAGACATTACTTTCCGCCATAGACGAAGCACGAAGAATACAGTCTCGAAGTGGACTTAAGCGACAACGCCAGTACATTGGCAAGATTATGCGTCAGGTTGATGCTGAAGAAATACGAAAACAGTTTGAGTTCATCAAACACAAACACGATACAAATACAGCACAGTTTAGGAAAATAGAGCAGTGGCGTGATCGTTTACTCGCTGATGATAAAACTGCTCTCAGTGAAATTATCGATACCTATCCTGAAATTGATCGTCAACACATCAACCAGCTAATTCGACAGGCAAAACACGAACAGAAGCAGGAAAAACCACCTGCCGCCGCACGTAAGTTATTTAAATATTTACGAGAGCTAAGTGAATAAGTGAGAGACTTAACCGTAGTTGATTTTACAATCTAAACGTCGGTGTTCTAAAGCAGGGAATAACTGGCGAGTTTTCTGAAGCTTGCCCATATCAATCTCCGACACAACTACACCGGTACCGTGTGGCAAACGATTTATGACCATCCCCCATGGGTCTACAATCATACTATCACCATGAGTTTCTCGGCCACTAACGTGATAACCCCCCTGTGCTGCGGCCACCATGTACGATAAATTTTCAATAGCACGTGCACGTATCAGCGTCTCCCAGTGCGCCCTGCCAGTGAGACTGGTAAAAGCAGAAGGCAAAGCGCAAATATCCACACCCGAATCAGCCATAGCCCGGAATATCTCTGGAAAACGTAGATCATAACAAACAGCTAAACCCAGGCGACCAAAGGGCGTATCTGCAACAACGACCTGATCGCCTGAGGCAGTGGTTTCTGATTCAGTATAACTTTCATCACTTTCTTCAAGGGTGACATCAAATAAATGAATTTTGTCATAGCGGGCAACCACTTCACCAGAGTCGTTAAACAGCAAACAGGCAGCAAAAACTTTATTTTCCTCACCAGATTTAATGGGTACGGTGCCTCCCACCAACCAGATACCGTGCTTTGTAGCCTGGCCACTCAAAAATCCCTGAATCATGCCCTGACCATATTCTTCAGCCACCGCGACTTTGTCCATTTCGGTCATACCCATAATGGCAAAATTTTCTGGCAATACAATTAGCTCTGCGCCCTGCTGGACAGCAATCTTAATAAATTTCTCTGCCTCATCCAGATTAGCCTGCACATTTGGACCTGACGCCATTTGAATGGCTGCAACCTTACTCACCGCTATACATCTCCAACTTTGACTATTTTGATAATAATAACATCTGCTTCACCACTACCGGCAACTGCAATTAAATATTTTGAAGGAATTGCCAATGAAATCAACCAGTCTTTGACTTCTTCAACCCATAACTCACCCTCTTCACCGCCTGGATATCTTAATTCAATCGCCTGACCCCACTGTAGGGCCCATACATCCACCACCTGCCGCAACAGAGGCATGGCTAATAATTGCTCACCCTGCTTGACCAGATCCCATTGTTCCTCCGTCAGCATCCATTGCTGGCTTTGCAATTCCTGTGGTTCTGCATACACCAACGTGTTTAATGAAAAAAGCAGGACAAATAGCCGTAAAAATGAAATGGTTTTATATGCGTTCATTGAGAATCCAAATCTTCGGTATTCTGATGCTCCCGAATTTTTTCAATCTTGGGCTCATGCCATGAACCGGTTATTGTATATTCATCATAAACACTTTTCTCGAGGCCAAATAATTTATTAATGAGCACCAGTCCTGCACCTAAAACAGGACCACCGGCCAAGGCTCCAGTTGTAAAAGCGGCGGCAGAGGTATTCGGCTCTACTTGCATCCGCATATCATAATTTTTATCAACCATACCGATTCGACCTGTTAATTTCATATCCGCACTCGATGCTTTCACTTCTATATTTTCAGTCAAAGCAAAACCATCATAAAACTCATAATCACCTTCAACAAACTCGAATACAAAACCCTCACCAGAAACATCTTCAAAATCTAAAGCTAATCGATTAAACAGCTTAAATATATTGAAAAAACCGACAAATCTTCCACCAGCACCAGGATCCAGCGCCTTAACCTGACCATCTTTCATTGTGAAATGCGAATGCCCCTGCACAGTTTCCCAGGAAAAACGATAAGGCTCATCAAACCATCGCCAGTCGATCGTCGCTTCATACTCACAGTTTTCCAGACTTTGACTAATATTTAATTTCGACAGGGTATTACCGAAATTATCACTTTTTACAAAAATCTTGAAATTTGATTCATGCTCATGCTGCCATGATTTCAACCAGCTACCGCGAGCATTAACCTGCATTGATGGAGCACGGAAGTCGATAGAATTAATCAACATACCATGTGAATGCCAGCTAGATTCAAGCCTGGCATCACTAAACTTCCAGTCATACCAGTCCACCTCTTTAGCCTTAAAGTTTAATGAGGGGAAAAAAGTAGGCGGCAAAGACATACGATCAGCGCCTTTTTTAGTATTTTTAAACAGGTTCAGCATATCAATATATTCAAGATCCAGATATGAAGTTGAATCTTTATTTAGGTCTTCAGCACCTCTACCACCACCACGAACCAAACTGGAATCAACAACAAAATCCCAGATATTTCCCTCACCTCTGGTCGCAAAGAAAGTGAAATTATCCTCAGATTTAACATCAACCTGAAGCCCATCATCCAGTGCTTTTAGTTCAAAGTTAACAGGCAACGACTCTGTCGTTTTCTTACTCACTGCATCAGATAAGTAAATAGCTGTACCCTCAAGCGTAGAATTTGATTTAATCCGCATAAAGTGATCATCAATTACCTTGGGGAAATGAACTGATATATCCCAGTTTGAGGCACCCTCAAACCAGCCTTTTGGAATCCAGTCGAACTTCTTCAGCAAACCATCTGCAGTAAATTTCCCTTTTAAATAAAAAATAGTTTCAGCCTGATTGATAACATTGTCAGCCGCTCCAATTTCTTTTTCATCATCCATTTTTGCAGCAACGCTACGCACATCAACAATGATGGGATAACCATCAAAAAAACCCTTTACCTGATTTGCATTTAATTGATCACCTTCAAAAGACAAACTACCTGAAACTTTATTCATCTCATAGTCCATTATTGGCAAATACAGTTCATTATCTTTAAATTTCAACACACCCCTTGTCAGAACTGGGCCACCATTACTCAAAGGAATTTCCATAGACATCTGCAGTTGGGTTTCACCACTCGCCTGAAACTGCCTCATAATATCACCCATAATTTCATCGAGACCACTATCCCAGACGTATTGTTGAAGATCTTCAGCGGGAGACTCACCATATCCTTCAATAAATAAACGTGGCTGATAAAAATCGGGAATATGCATCTTTGCTTTTATTATTTTTCCTCGATAAGTCCGACCAGTCGCATTAGTAATAAACATGGATGAATTATGGAAACGCAAGTGTCCACTTGCATCATTCAGTATTGGCCAACCATCAAGAAATTTTAAATTTAAATAGCTACTATCAAAAACAGCCTGGATGACACCCTCATTTTTCACATAAGGAAAGTCAGCCAAATCACCTCGTAAAATTAAACTACCAGATTCTGCATAACCGTCGGTGATAGCCATGTCCATCCATGCAAGAAGCTCATCAGACATAATGGATACAGGATAATATTTATGCATTGATGCACCAATAGCATTTATAAAATCAGACTGCATATCGGCAAATACACCACCTTTTTCATCCACACTCATTTTCAATCGTGTATTAACTTCAACATCCTGGTTTAAAAAATATAAATTTTCTGCCGTAATATTCCAGTTATTATCTTCACGCTTAAAAAATACATTTCCTTCCAGTAAATCAACACTCAAGGGCTGTCGAAACAAAGAACCAAAATCCATTGCCACAGTCTCAGACAATAATTCAAATTTTGCCTGGTCTTTTGCATATTCAAGCGAACCATCAATTCCACTGAAAGAGATATCACTATCAGGAACATGGAAAACAAGGTTTTCGATAACAGTAGATAATTCTATATTGCTACTAATATCATCAGGAGCATGCATTGATAAATTATAGAAATCACCAGCAAGATCACTCAACCGATAATCTTTAATTGTATTTAATGTTTGATCATCAAGAATCGTATTCGCGATCTTAACTAGATCCTGAGAACGGAAGTATGTTGCCGCTAGTGATAAACCTTCATCATTCTGTATCGCAGAAATGCTAGACAACTCTGGCCATGCTTTACCCTGCCTAACCAAATTAATACCACTACTGTTAAAATTCCAGCCCGAACTTGTTTTTTTCCATTCAAACCTGGCTGCCAACTTATCAAAAGAAAATCCGGTTTGTTTATTACGAAGCACAGCTAACTGCTGTATAGATGCATCCATAGCAACTTTTGACAATATATTATCATTACGTGACAACCAGACTTCACCACTAAACACGCCCTTTAACTCTGGCAAGTCACCCACATCTAGCACTGCCAGCCATTGTTCCATATCCACTGATTCAGCCTGTAGATAAACATCAAGATCAGCTTGCGCCAAATGCGCGAGATCATCAGATGTTTCAACAATTAATCGAAAAGAATCACCGTATATTTTTGGTAATTGTAGATTTATTTCTAAACCATGCGAACCAAGAAACTCTTCGATATATATATTGGCGCCAATAAAATCAAGTTGGCCACTACGCAACTGATAGTCTTTCCAGTGAATATTACTATCTAATAAAGAAAAGCTTGTGTTTTTGACTGCAGCGATGAGTTCACTTGAGGAATTACTATCAGAAAGCTCGGCACCACCACCAAACTCTACACCCTGAACACGCCAGCGATTGTTAATGAGACGTTCAATATAAAGATCGGCACCAACAAGACTGATGTCACCCACGGCAAGTGACCATTGCAGCACTGAATCAACAAAAGCCAGCGCAAAAAAAGCTTCATCTAATTGCAGTAACTCACGCTGCTTTCCCTTATCATAAATAACCACATCAACCAGCTTAAGCCGTGGTACCAGCCAGTACATATCTGCATCCACGCTGGCAATCGTAACAGGCAAACTAATCTGCTGACTTAATGCTTGTTCAAGATCATCGACATAACCTGTGGCGTAGGGTAGTACCGCACGCAATGCACTGAAAGCAACAGCCAAAATAATCAATATTACGGCTACGGTATAAATCAGGTAAAGACGAATTTTGTCAAACCAGGTCATTTATTTTTCTCGGCATTACGATGTCACGGCTATTACACAATTACAACATCATATTGCTCTTGGGTATACATAGTTTCAGCCTGAAACCGAATCGGTGTATCAATAAAATCTTCCAGCTCAGCCAGGCTGGCAGACTCTTCATCAACCAGTAGATCTACCACTTCCTGTGCTGCTAGCACCAGTAATTCTTTAGCATCAAACTGACGAGCTTCACGCAAAATCTCCCTGAATATCTCATAACAAACCGTCTCGGCGGTCTTCACCGAACCACGCCCTTCACAGGTGGGACAAGTTCCACAGAGTACATGCTCCAGACTTTCGCGTGTACGTTTACGCGTCATTTCCACTAAACCTAAGCTCGATACCTCGCAGACATGTGTTCGAGCATGATCTTTATCCAGTGCTTTTTCCAACGCCCTGATCACCTGACGTTTATGCTCTTCTTCTGCCATATCAATGAAATCAAGAATAATAATGCCACCAAGATTACGTAAACGCAGTTGTCTTGCTATTGCCTGCGCAGCTTCTAAATTGGTTTTAAAAATTGTTTCTTCCAGATTACGGCTACCAACATAAGCACCAGTATTAACGTCTACCGTGGTCATCGCTTCAGTCTGGTCAAAAATCAAATAACCACCCGATTTTAAATGTACTTTTCGATCCAGGCCTTTGTGTATTTCATCCTCAACACCATGTAAATCAAAAATTGGACGCTCACCAGGGTAGTGTTCAACTTTTTCTTCTACTTCTGGCACATAAGTTCCCGCAAATTCCAGCATGGCACAATAACTTTCGCGAGAATCAACACGAATTTTCTCAAGATCATCATCGACCATATCGCGCAGCACACGCAAATACAACGGCAGGTCTTTATGCACTATGTTTCCAGCTTTTACATTGGCAGTTGAATTTATGTGTTCCCACTGGCGATTCAAATAGTTGATGTCTCTGGCGATGGAGTCTTCAGTCGCTACTTCTGCCGCCGTACGCAAGATATAACCAGCACCTTTTTTTAATCCTTTTTGCGACAACAGCATGTTCTTAAGACGTTCACGTTCCTTTTCATCTTCAATACGAGAAGAAACACCAATATTTTCTGAATTCGGCATAAACACCAGGTAACGAGAAGGGATTGTAATATTGGTTGTTAAGCGAGCACCTTTGCTACCCAATGGATCCTTAATGACCTGAACCAGCAAGTTCTGACCTTCTTTCAATAGCCGGCCAATCTGAGGTTCTGATGCTGATTCATCGCTGTTTAGTTTGTTATAGCCGGCCATATCAGAAACATGGAGAAAAGCAGCTCGTTCCAGACCCACCTCTATAAATGCAGCCTCCATACCAGGCAGTACCCGCGCCACACGCCCCTTGTAGACATTGCTGACTAAACCACGACTGCGACTACGCTCAATATAAAGCTCATGCAGCATACCGTTCTCAAGAATCGCTACGCGCGTCTCCTGTGGTGTGATATTGATTAAGATTTCCTTACAAATCGACATTATTTTTCTTCTAATTAAAATACGTTATTTGAATCTAGTACCTATTACACAGGAATCTTTACCTGTGCTGCAGCTAATAATTTAGCCGTTTCGAACAGTGGTAAACCCATCACACCCGAGTAACTACCATTTAAATTTTTCACAAACTGGGCGGCCCTACCCTGAATACCATAAGACCCAGCTTTATCCAGCGGCTCTCCGGTCGTTACATAGGCCTTAATCATCTCATCTGAAAGTACAGCAAACTCAACCTGACTGGTACTTAGAGCCGAATATTCCGCATCAGCCGTCTTTACTGCCACCGCTGTATGCACCTGATGAACCCTACCCGAGAGTTTAGCTAACATTGACTCCGCCTGCTCACTATCAGCCGGTTTTCCGAATACTTCACCATCGAGTTCAACAATGGTGTCTGAACCTAAAACCGGTAGCTCGATATCCTGCTGCAGCATGAATTCAAAGCCTGCTTTGGCCTTATCCAGAGCCAGGCGCTGTACAAAATCTAAAGGCCGCTCTCCAGCCATCAAAACCTCATCAACGGGCACTGACTGTACCAGGGCGCACACACCTATTTGCTGGAGTAATTCCAGACGCCTTGGTGATGCTGAAGCCAGGACAATTTCAAAATCAGAGGAGCGCAACATAAAAACAACTAAAATTGGGTAGAAACAGCATTGTAAATTAAACAGCTTCCAACAGCCATTAAACAAACCTGCTCCAGATCAAACAGACACACCTTCATGTTCAAGCAACCACTGTTTAATTCTCACCGGTGTGCCAGCCTGAGCTCCAGCAAAACCACCGAGTCCTGATTTAGCCACAACCCGATGACAGGGAATGACCAGGGGCAAGGGATTTGCTCGACAAGCGTTACCTACTGCCCTGGCAGAAGTTTTTAATTGCTGAGCCAGCTCACCATAAGTTAAAACATTACCCGCAGGAATTTCTCGCAAAGCCTGCCAAACCTTTCTCTGAAACAAACTACCATTAACTTTCAAATCAATATCGAACTCAAATATTTTTTTTGAGCAATAATCACTCACTTGCTGACAAACATCTCTGGCTTCACCTGATTGGGCTGCTAACAATGATTTTCTGGTAAATAAATCCACACTCACTAAAACACCCGAATCAAACACTAACTCCAGTTTTGAAAATGGTGTTTTAATAACTGCGCTTTCAGTGATGGGCGACTTTATTTTTTTCTGCATTGCGTAATAAACGAATTTGTTGTAACTCCTGCCTAATGGATGACTTTCTGGAGGCAGACACGGTGACCGCTAATAACTGCGTGTAAATAACCTGTGCATCATTAAACAAGTTTGCTTTAACCAGAACACCAGCAGCCTTAAAGCGTGCAGATTGTGCCCATAAATCGGCCTGTTCCCGATCTGCCAGTTGCGCTGACTTTAAATATGACCAGGCAGCACGTTCGTAGTTCTCAAGTGCAGCATAGGATTCTGCTTTCCAGTAAAACAATTCACGATCCAGGCTATCATTCAACCATTCTGGCTTCAGCTCATCCAACAAAACCAGCACTTGTTGATGTCGACGAACAGCCTGTAAATCAAAGATAACCTGTAAAAACTGATCCATTTGATTCTGGGTTATTAACTCAACACTTTTTAGAGCATTGGATAACGTAGTTTCTCCCTGCTGATAAAAACCTTCCAGTATCATCACTCTTGCCTTACGCATTGCCCAGGAAAATTCATCCTGGCCTTCTGGCGGTTGCTGCACACTAGCCATTAAACGCACAGCCAACTGCATATCACTTTTTGACAGAGCATAATCAATAAGACCGTAACGCACCTCTAGGGGCAAACTTTCCAACGAAGAAATTTTTGTGCCATGAAGGTATAAACGATTAACTAACTCAAGCCCTTTTTTATCTTTTCCAAGAATCGCAACAATTTCCTTATGTGCCATCTGTTGCTTATTTATATCGCTAGCATTAAAAGCCAGCACCACATACAATGCCAGGGCTCCAATAGTATCTTTCTCCTGCAACTCACCAGCCATGTTATACCAGCTCAGGTCATCACCCTGTAAAAGTTTTGAACGATTACCGATTTGCATACCAATGGTTTCATACAGATGCCATAATTCATCACTGGAAACACTGAACTCATCACCAAGAACAGAATAAGCATCACGTTCAATCAATAAATATTTCAGCACTTGCGTCGCTTCAATTAATTTCTTTTGCGCAAGATACGCCTGATAAATAACATAACGATAAGACCAGATTTCGGAGATGTTTAATTTTGATTCACTAATATAATTTTGTGCTTCCTGTACATACAATTCTGCATCACCGGGCCGCACGCGTATTGCTGCCAGCAAACGTAAAGCCTGTGCAATATGTGTTTTTGAATCTGCCAGTAAGGTAATGGCTTCTGCTGAACGTTGTGTACGCATCAATGAACGAGCCTGCAACAAACGCCAGTCTAAATTTAAATTTTGATAATTATTACTGTAATCATGCTGATAGCGTAATAACGATTTTTGTGCATCATTATCAGAGTTCATCGCCAGATAAGCACGAATAACTAAACGTCGCCACAGTGCAATA
>Ga0224511_10000535_pt1 | contig 18699 bp, 11 predicted proteins | sample SF_May12_sed_USG_2_FD_169988 | JGI IMG/M metagenome (GOLD analysis project Ga0224511, IMG submission 169988) | Sediment microbial communities from San Francisco Bay, California, United States - SF_May12_sed_USGS_8_1 | ecosystem: Environmental > Aquatic > Marine > Sediment | place: USA...
AATAAAGACAATACCTTATTTAATACTTTTAAAAGTCTTTACATCACACGGTGTGGATCTACTGAGTTTATATTCCCGATTTTAGGAAAGACGCCAAATGAATATAATACTTACAACGACATTTCCAGAGCCGTCCAGCAGGTTGATGAAGTTCACACAGTCTTTGGAGTAGGCCAGGCGGTATTGAGTGACCCAATTACCATTTATAAGGGTGGTTCCTATGGTTGCAACTCGAACCACGGTGCTCAAATCATTCAATCGAACCTATGAATAAAATAATACTTTGCATGTGCTTTAGACACTATTAAATGTTACACCCTAAAATATAAGTAAAATGACATCTTATATTTGTATACCTTTTTTACAACGAAACAACACTCAGTTGTTCAAAAGCCAGCAAGCGACTCACAATAAAATATAATTGATACGTATTAAGTTCATATGGGGTGCGACACAGACATAGATTTACTAAACTGATAAATTAACGTAATTGTAGATTTATCATTAAGTTATTAGCATGATGTGATATGTGTTGTTAAAAAGTAGACAATAATATCTTATGAAGTTAGTATGTTTCCTGTATGATATATTGTTATTTGAACAGAAAATAAATGTGGATTGTATGAACTAGTAACGAGAGGGCGCAATTTTTGTTTCATTTTTTCGTCTGTATATTCATTAACACAATTTACCTGAAGAAAACATGTGTCCCTATTAGACATTATTGGGCCCCATGCATTTGAATTTCCATCCAGGCGAGCTGCGTGTGCTGGCCAATCAGCTTGGTATTCGCTTGACGCCGTGAAGTAGCTGTCCGGCACAGGGTTGACGCCGTTCAAGAGTGGTTCTTGAGCAGCACAGGTTAAACCTCAATACAATAAATGAGTTTATGATAAGCAGATTATATATAAATTTGTTTTTCCTAAGTTAGTATTGTTCTGTGAGCGTATATTATTGATTTAAAACGTATGTTTATTACTTTCTACAAGGTTGACACGGTAGTTTTAAATTACATAAATAACATAACTAATATGCACGGAAATAATGACGAGTACGTTTGCTAGTTCAGAATAATACGTGTGACTTTAGCTTTATAATCCTAGAAATACTCGAAAACGTTTTTGCTACTGCTTTGGTCACATATCATCTACTGGCACCGTAAGGCTTCTATTGTACTCACAATCTTACAGACAATGCGTCAGGAGTTTTAAAAACCTCTTAACAAATTGGCCGATGCCCAGCCGAGCCCCGGACGATCGTTAATGACTCGAACTGCCACCGGTCAAGAAGCGACATGCATTTTCAGAAATACACATGGTTTGTAAATGAACATAAATATTTTTCTTATTTTACTTCTTCGACCTTGGATATAAATACAAAAATAGTAAATTCGATTGGAATGTGCTATTGCAATTGCTACAGTCTTGAGCGAGTGTGGTTTTCACCTCCATTAATGTCAGAGCTATGCTAAGTCTTTCTTTTTTACTACCTGTTTTAGGCATAATGGCTAATTAAATAATGATCTTAATGCATAATTCATTGCACCTGGAAATTCCATTTCATCTCATTGTTAACTTGGTTTGTTAGTTGCTTGGATGAATTCAACACTGATAAGATAAGTTTACAAACCAGAGTTTCTGAGTTCATCAGTACTAGCCTCTTTACTCTGCAACTGGCTGCTTTTCACGTAAAACCAGCTGTTAGGGACAACCTAATGTTCAGACTAAGCCCAATGTCAAGCATGATGGAAAAAGTTTGCCGCCCTTCGGTGGAGCTCGAAACCAGAAACCCTTTATTAATGTTCTTCTCTTTCCGAATCACTAAGCTAATCTCAAGTGTAGACACATATAAGTTTTATATTTTAACACAAAACATTAATTAATAAAAAATATGATATTATACTAGTGGTTTCCGGTTCGTAGAAGAAGACGCCAGTCATCTCATCTGTAGTGTCCAGGACATCTTGCGGGTCCTCGACACTCAGGTAACACGTTTTCGTGGCCTTGTTATATCCTGCCACAGTGCACCTGCCTTTCTGTCGTTCTTGGTTACACTTTTCCACACACTTTATTTTCGAAATCTTCTGCAGAGTTGTGTGGCTGGTGGCCACGCACTTTTTCTCTGTAAACATGATCATCACACTTTGAATGTTTGCGTCACATACATAAATAGCCACACATAAAATAATTAAAGTTTTTACAAAATCAAAATGTTCCAAAATGAAAGCCATATTAGCGTGATGGTAAATATTTTATAAACATGAGCTTCGTCTTCCCTTCTTTATCAACTGAGCAAAAGATAGACGAAATGTCTGGGAAACTTTCTGCGTCTATAAACACAAAAGCTTTTCCCTGCATGAATTCTCTTTGAAAAAATGTTTATGACATCCGTTTTAACAATCTCTGCAAACAGTTTATACATAAGTGTTAACATAGCGCACTGGTCTATAACACAGTTTCAATAAAAGGAACGCCAGTAGTTGCTGAAAATACAGATACGTATTGTATCCTTTGAAAACATTTACCTTTAAAGCGCCGGAAACAGCCAACCAAAAATGGATATGTTATGTAAGGACGAACAGGCACAATTGTATAGAAGACGTTTATATAAGCACTTAGATAAACACATTGACGTACAGAGCTCTACTGGCTGCGTACTGGAAAGGCTACCGCTGTTCGTTCTACGACTTCGCGAACATTCTGCACATGCGCACAGTCACCTTTCTGCAACTGTTCATTGATGCCATGTTCTATACAAACATTTTCAACTCGCAGTTTTCGTTGTGTACCATGAAATATGTCAATATGATTGTCAGAACAGTATATTTGTTCAAACGAAAAAGATTACAACAATCAAAAACATACAAATTGAATAGATTTTCTTCTTTTAATGTGTCCGTTATTAGGAACAGAACAGAACAGAACATAATGTATTTAAAACGTGTACGTATGTACAATGTTTTCGTCATATATAATGTTTCAAAAATAGTATTGTCATGTTAAAGTTACACAGTAACAGTATGACACATAATTATAAGTGAACAGGTAAGATTGAAAAACATGTATCCTGAAAAAATAAAATAAATTAAGGAGGTTCTTAAAAAAATTGTGCAAAAATTGTAAATAGGGTCCATTTTAAGGGCACCATGACAAAAAAGCCTATAATAAAACAAACACTTAAAACAACACGAGACACGAAGACCAACAAGCCGTAACAAGCAAACAAACTGGAGTTGTTGTTGTTGTTGTTGTTGTTGTTGTTGTTGTTGTTGTTGTTGTTGTTGTTGTTGTTGTTGTTGTTGCTGCTGCTGCTACTGTTGTTGTCGTTTTCGTCGTCGTCGTCGTCGTCATCGTCGTCGTCGTTGTCGTTGTTGTTGTTGTTGTTGATAATGATGATGTTCATAATCTTTATTTATGAAAACTATTCCTCCAAGAAATGTAGAGTTACCACCCAAGTATGGTTTAATGACATTTTGGGTTTTAACCACCATGATACTATGCATCCTTATATGTTTCGTCATCTGATAATCGTTCGTTGTAGATTGAAAGTCCAGTTGTAAATGATAGAGTGACAGAAAATGCCCTTTATAAATGATGCATACATGAGAATTTGATAAAATATTCAACTATACGGACATGTATACGCAATATATAAGAGTTCTTGTATTAATTCGTTAATACGTTTTATTCAATGTTTTTTTTTTCTTTTCTCATAGACCCCCTGTTTTCAGTGGTCTATGAATCGCTAAGCATTGTCTGTGAAGAACCTGTAATGGTTAATATTCTCATTACCTACACGTAAAATCGTAGTGTTTTGAAGACAGCTCAACTTAGTCATGTCCATTCCAAATTTGACCCTGCATTAAAGTATATAAAAACATTATTGTCGAATCTGTTAGAGGACATATTGCTGTTAAATATACTGAATTATGCCGGGGTGGCATCATTGAGCGTTTCGAAAAATTCAATATGGCCGCCAAGATGACCGCCAAAATGGGATTTATTCTGAAAAAGATTTATATTCATGTAGAATGTGTTGTGAATATAAAATTATGTTGATTATGTTCAGTGGCGTAGATTGAGCCTTTTTGAAGTTACGCACCATATGAAGGGGGTCATCCCCCGGCAAATTCTGAATGCGTAAGTCAAATCTGGGTGATTCTGGGCATTTTCAGTGTGCATGATGATACAATTTCCAGACACAAAACGTTATTTTTTTTCTAATTTGAAAACAGTTTGCAGAATGACAATTGCCAACTCGATTTAAAGCTCCTAAAAGCTAGAGACACTGTGTGCCTAAATATTCACTGATCTTAGTCATCTGTGTATGTTATTGAAGAGTGTATAAAGACGATATTTTACATTTAAATTGCAAGCAAATTGCTAGCAGAAGCATTGGCTACACCAGGGGTCGAACCCGCACGGTCGCGTTATTTACTGCGCGTTAATACCTGGTGCGTTTTTAACTGCGCTTACCCACGCCTGCACATCGATCCCCTCTATCTCCGCGGTGCTACGCTTAAAATGAAGAGATCGACTTCCGGTGCTAGAGGAAATGTTGTGAATGCATGAGAAACAAGGTAAGTGGTCATTTATTTTTTCAATTTATAAACAAACGAAACAATATTTCAAAAAACGGAGAACGTAATTCGATCCGTATATGTTCACAATATCATTCCCTTGTTGCGGTTTGCAAATCATATGTATTCCGAAAGAGTAATTTGAATTATTCTACGCAAATTTGTGCTCATGTTTACCTACATGCACATATAAATCACGTTTAGTGAGTAGTGTTTTGGTTTTGCACCAATGTAGATTTGAAGGAACATGCATATTGATGTAATAATAAACTGAAGAAAGGGTAGCCCTCAGGAAACAAGGCCTGAATGAGAAAACAGCAGCTTCGGTTTTATTGAAGCTGTTCATCAGTGGTAATGAAAGACGCCACACCACTGACGCCCCCTAGCGCATGAGCGGAACTCCATTTTCAAATGTAAACAAACACACAGTCAATGATCCCTGAGGACCAGAAAAATATGACTACACAATGATGAAGTACGGGGCGACATTTTACAGCCGCCACACAGGTACTTAACACCAGCTGTAGTAAGTTATATTAAACTGAAGAAAGGGTAGCCCTCAGGAAACAAGGCCTGAATGAAAAAACAGCAGCCTCGGTTTTATTGAAGCTGTTATGAAAGATGCCACACCACTGACGCACCCTAGTAACACACGTGCATGCTAAATTTAAATGTATATATTTCAGAAATTGGTGAAATATGACCAATTATCAAAAGAGCTAGAGGTGATCGAGTGGAGCTAGAGGGGATCGAGTGGAGCTAGAGGGGATTACATTGTATTTTACACTGTGTACACATGTGTTTTGTATTTAAATAGGCGCGACAACGTTTGTGTTAAATAAATAAAGTTTGATGTTTTATCATGTTTACTGTGAAATTGAAACATACTATGCATATTCACAGCTTTTTACTTATTATTCACCAAACGTTTACCGTTAAATAGTTTATGCATAACACAGTTTTGGTAAAGCTGTTAAGGCAATAATTTTTGCATATGAAATCAAATGTTAATTAATTGTTGTGTGTTTAAAAACAATTACTACGAAATTGTGTCCTAAACTTAAACTAGAAAGAGTATATTGTGATTTAGTATTAAAGGTGCAGTGACACTATAGCGTATGCATTGCGTATGCAAATTTTCGAAAGCGTATGCAAATTTCAGAAAAAACTTCTTATAAGCACAAATTTCAACCCTGCCTCTCGACTACAGACCTTTACAAACGTATGGTAAGCGTATTCATAACCTATGAGTAATGTACCTCAGTTAAGCGTTTGTCTAGCGTATCCAGCGTTATGGTTAGCATATTAGTAACGAATATTCTATATGCTCGCATACGCTGGTAAATTTTGAACATGTCCAAAAAATTATAAGTTGGTCTCTGCGTATAACACAACGTATGCCCACGTAAGTCAGCGTATTCGGAACGTACACGACGTATGCCTAACGTACTCCCAACGTATATCAGCGTTTGCGAGCGTATGCGAGCGTATGAGCATACGCTCGCATATGCTGATGCCATACGCTGTAGTGTGACTGCACTTTAAAACAAGCAAGTTCTTTGAAAAGGCATAACTCTAATAATAATAAGAACAAAAATAGTATTGATCAAAATCAAGACAAAGAAATAATGCTTAGTTTGAGTCAATAATTTTGTTTCGTGTTTTTTCTTTTGGTTAATCAAACATATATATTAATTGTAATGTTCTTTAGATTGTTAAATAAATGCATGTTCATAATGTTCGATTATTGTGGTGTAACGTTTTTATTCCAGGCCTCTTACATCTTAATATTAAGGTGTTTAGGTATAGAAATAGTTTTAAGTGTTTTCCATTGTTAAAATATTTATTCTTTCTTTGTTTTTGTTTGTTATTATTCATGAATATTCATTTAATTAAATTGATATTTTAAGAAAAGATGTTTTTATTTATTGCCTTATTTAATAAAGGTTCACATAACACAATCTGATCGAATCTTTCAAAAGTTCTGTTTAATCAATACTTAGAACCCACAGATAGCCATAGACTACTATTTCTCGATAGTAGAAGCTATTATTGTAATGTAAAAAGGAATGCTATTGGCATTTATTTTAATAAAGAAAAGATTACTCTTAGTAATATGAGTAAATCTAGCCCTAGAAAATTTTGGAAGTATGTAAATTAATTTAAAAAGAAAACTGCCAGTAATCAAAACATAGATCTTTTGTTGATCATTTTTAAAATATGTCCTCTGCGGAAAATGAGAGTAGTTTTAGAGAAAACATTAAAAACAGTGAACACCACGATATACATTTAGACTGCCTTGACGGTGAAATTACTATTGATGAGGTGATGAAAATGTTCTCTAGTGTAGCAAAGAATAAAAGCTGCGATTTGACTGGCACTATTGCCGATTTTTTTAGTGTTGCAAAGTCTTATATTGCACCGTATTTAGATATTCAACTATATTTATAACACTGGTGTGTATCCGATATCTTGGACTAAAGGTGCTATTGTGCCAATTTACAAAAAGGGCGATAAATCAGACCCCTCAAATTATAGAGGTATTACTTTAATAAATATTGTTGCTAAATTGTTCTCACTTGTATTACGAAATAGGATAAATACATGGTGTGAAAATGAAAATATATATCGTAATGAACAATTTGGATTTCGGAATAACAGCAGCACTGCTGATTGTATTTTTATACTTTATACTATTATTCAAAATGTTATATCTCATAACTCAAAGTTGTACTGTGCATTTATTGATTATGAGAAAGCTTTTGATACAGTTATTCATGACGCCCTCTGGATAAAGTTAGTAAGTTCAGGCCTTAGTTGTAAGATGTTAACTATGATAAAATCAATGTACAAAAAAGTCACGTCTTGTATTAAAAATGCTGATAATATGTCATATTCTGAACTGTTCGATGTTTCCGTTGGGGTAAAACAAGACGAGCCCCTCTCGCTATTATTGTTTATCCTATTCATCAATGATATTAAAAGTTGTTTCGACCTTACCAAGCTTACCCCTTCAGCTATTGCACGTCTATATATTTATATGCTGCTGTTTGCTGATGATATTGATTTATTTACTACAGAACCACACAGTTTACAGACACAACTCGATTGTATAAATAATTACTCTATAATGTTGGGTCTTAAGATTAATGTTAAGAAAGCTAAAGTGTGCATATTTGAGAAAAGAAAAACCAGAAATAATTTTGTTTACTTACACTAGCGGATCCAAAAAAAAATATTTCTGGTTTTTCTTTTCTCAAATATGCACAACCAATTCTTTACTGTAATATCTTTACATGCATTGATAATTATATTTGGCAGTTTGTCATATTTACGGGAGTAGGTTTCACTGCTTATATATGGTTAAAATATAAGATGTAAACAATTATGATCTAAACGATACAGGAATAGCATCTTTAATGTTGACAACGACAGTGTTACAATAGGTATATAAATGGAAGAGATGTTCAAAGAAAAAATGTTGTAAACAATGTGGACAAGTCAAGTTTATGGGCACAATGACAAAATGGCCAGTACAAAAACACACAGAACATCACAAACACGGAGTATACAAAGACGCAACATACACCTAGCCTAAAAATAAAACAAGCTTTTATAACAAATGCTATACAAGAACTAGTCAATCGTTAATGAAGTGTGAATGTTATTTAAATCATATCACTTCCTTTGAAATCATCATATTTCAATCAATATTTGGAATTACTTTTGAATAATTTACTATTTGTCATCACTATTATTATGCACACATATTTGTAACATATGTGACATAATAACTAAATGACTAAAATAGAAATGTATCAAAGTCAACATTCACTTACACAATAAATAAATTTGTAATAGTTTAGCCCAAAATAATTTTATTTTATGATTTTAAGTTCATAAAAATGTTAAGCACGTTTAACACAAAGAGTTTAAGTAAAAAGTAAACTATAAAGACTTATGAAAAAGGGCATACAGTAGAAACATGTTACACGAGGTATCACACTTTGAGCATATGAACATGTTATATCTTTTATGTACATTACTAAACAAATAAAAGAACAGGTTTTGTAAGCTTTAGAATAAACGCACATATTGCTTTTCAGTTCATACATGCATCACTTCTTTAGCAAATGAAACATTCATATTTTATCATTTATCATTGAAGCTGACTAGAATTTAGCAAATGAAACATTCATGTTTTATCATTTATCACTTTACCACAATTAATATTTTATTGCGGCTGATTGCTGGTCGGATGACAGGAGTTAAATTAATTAGTAAACCCTTTGTCCCGAAAGACTGGTCGTTATAGTGGAATATGGGAGGTGGTCGCAATTTCGGAATTAGTGGCCATTGAATCTAATAGAGAAACTATTTTGTTTTAAAAACAAGTGGTCATAATTGAGGGTTGGTCTTTGTTGAGGGGTGGTCGTTAGGAGGGGTTTTACTGTATAGCGATATAAACACACCAACACAGAATAAGCACAGATGCTCAGGGCGATTAGTCCCTCGTAGTGTATCATGTGCATTCGCATTTCATGATATATATAATTTAGCAGTGTTTTACTCATTTCTGCCTGACATAATTTGATGAAATCAACAGCATTATCCGTTGATGAACCCCAGCAATATAATTAATTCTCGGGATTGGCCCAATTAACTTTACTGGTCATTATAAATTGTTAAATGCACGAGCGGAGAGAGTAATTTTTTCTTCATTTAATTGACTTAACCATCGCTTTTGTATCAGATACCTAAATAACAATAATAAGCTGTTAGTTTAAAGTCATGAGAGCGAGCGAAGCGAGCCAGAAAGAAATAATATGTGTTGTTTAAATTAAATAAGCATATTTGTTCTATTTACCCAACCCCTATTTGACGAAATATTTTATTGCTTTTTTCAACTGTTTATAATGTTTCATCTTACGCACGTGCGTACTGGAATATGCCAAGTCCTCACCCGGCCAATTTGGAATGCGTAGGTCAAGTTTGCGCGATTCTGATACAAAAAATTCAGACACAAAACGTTGTTTATTCTGACCTTGTTTTTACAAAGTGGAAGAAAGGATATAGTCAACTCGAATTATAGATAATGAATATAGCTTTTTCAATAGAAATCGCAAGCAAAAGTTATAAAAGAAGCTTTGGCTACACCAGGGGTCGAACCCACACCGTCGCCTTATTCACTGCGCTTACCAGTCCTTAATTCCGTAAGAAGTGGGTAACCGCTTTCAACGGTATAATGATCATTAAAACACATTGATATTGCTCAAGGCTACAATATTTCACATCTTTAAAGGTCTGTGTTTATAAATATCATTTGTAGTTATGAACTAGTAAAATACATTTTATATCATGTAGTAAAGCAACACTAGATTAATGAGTGTCTATAATGTATTCATTTGATGCATTGTCACAAACCAATACATGTACTGTGTAACAGTGTTTAATACAAATATTTTGAGCGAAATAAACACACAATTAGCACAGACAATCAGAGCCATTTTTACACAGGCAGTGCGTCCTGTGCAGTCTGTCGTTTATGATATGTTTAGCAATCTTTTTATGCTTTTCTAGTTTTAAGTTTTACATCTTACGCACGTGCGTAATGGAGAATGCCAAGCTACGCCACTGCCACAGGCACACATTGAATAATGTTAAAAATCATGTCATGCTAGGCGATGCTAGTATGTGCAATAATAACAACTTGTTGGCGACTTCGTTAAACAGCAATTTTGTTACACAACAACAGCAGCAACAGCTACATCACATGTTCAATACTATCAACATTATCAGCAACATCATCGACAGCTACAATAGTTTTATTGCATTCAAATATACAATGACAATCGATAGGTTTACATACAAAGTGTTTTCCGAAGAAAAAAGTGTTTTTCTGAATGTATGTAGCGTGTTGGTGTTCTGTACTGTTCTGTGTGTTTGTTTTTGTACGGACCATGTTGTTATGGTGCCCTTAAAGATGCTATGCCTGTATCTTTCAGGTCAGTATTGTTTACATCTAACATTTTAACCATATTTTAACAGTGAAACATACTCCCGTAAATATGAGAAACTGCCAAATATAGTTATTCATGCATGTTAAAATATTTAAGAAAAAATGTATTTGTGAAAATATCTGGCCCGCAAATTTGGCTTTGTTTAATTACGTTTGGACTCTCAGTTGACTCGGTGGTGCAGTGGTAACGCATTCGATTTGGTTGCAAGGTGTCTCAGGGTCAATTCCCGGCTCCGGCAAGGGTTTTTATGTGTTTTTTGTTTTGTTGTTAAACATTGTGTTTTACTATTACGTCCAAAAACACGTTATTTGTCACAAAAATTTGCAATTCCTTTTACAATGTTAATTTATTTAGTATGCTTAAAATATAACAAGATTTGTGACCGATTGTGATAACGGTGTAACGATACAGACCTATCATCTTTAACCTTGACATGTCTACATTGTTTACACCCTTATTTCTGTGAACATCACTTACAACTAATGTCACTGCGCAGCAACATCGTTAAATGTTAATAAATGTTAAAACGTGAATCAATTGTAGCCATTTTGTTTTGATTTACCCCTATCAAGATTGAAAGGCTGTTTCATTTGTTACACCTAATTTTGAAAAAAAGTTGTCATTGACTGATATGTAAATAACTAATACCTACTCCCTTCTATGACAGTACTGCAAAGCATTAGCAATAAAAGCTTACGTTAATTAAGTGTATACGTTTTTGTTGTTAAATATTTATTTATATCGAAATAAGTAATTGTGTGCTGCTTACTGGATAAAATTCAACACGGTAGTTCTTTACGCAAATCATCATCAAGTGTTTATATAGATGGGCATCCATAGACTTCAATCTTAAATTCGGGCACCAAAAATGAGGACGTGCTTGCACCGGTCCACGCCAAAGGATGAATGCGGAGGCACTTTGCCGTGATCGGGGTGGGCAGCTGGTTCTCGACGAACGTGGTTTTGTCTGTGTTGGCTGGGAATGTCTGTAAATATAAATGTATCAATTAATTAGTTGGATGTCTGCTAAAACATAATTGCATACTAAATATGTCATTGCTACATTAATATGTAAATTAATCAAACACAAGTACGCCGGTGACCCATACATGACCCAATCAATACTTGATGATAAAATATCTCCCCGTGTGCGTTCTGACATCGTATGGCAATTTTTTGGCCTTGTGTACTGCGTCCTATTTAACAACAAAACAACGTTTCAGTCGTTTCCATATATTTCAGGAAGATAGAAATACATTGTGTGTCATTTACAAGCACAACCATGATGTTTTATCTTTCGACCTAAAATGATTGTTTAAGTCTTATAAACAATAACATCTTACATATATGCCCGAGTGAAGCAAGGGCGCGAAATTACAGTGTGTTGTTATACTTCTTTTGTCAAGTTTGTCGTGTTTTGTTGAAATTTCCATCTTATTTAATAAATGTTGGAGATTTGTTTATGGAATAAAACAATTTTACCGGTCATTCGCATACTGCGTAAGGTTTAACCCTTCCCTAGCCCACAATTACTGCGTACCAAAAGGGTAGTCATCTTTATATTTAATATTATTTACTGCGTTATTTCCAGCGCCGCTCAGCAGGTTGACGAAGGTCTGACAGTCTGCGGAGAAGGCCAGGCGGTAAAGAGTGACATAATTCGTACCGCCGCCTTTCGTTGCAACACGTACCACGGTGCTCAAAGATTGAAACCGAACCTGTAAATAAAAGAGTTTATAGCATGTGTTTCATTCATTATTTGTTACCCGGTTTAACTCAGTGCCTTAAACATTAGGCTGGTTCAGTTGTCTCTAGTAGACTATTTTGTGCAAATTAATGCATAGGCATAGACCAACTTACTGTATATTGTCCCATACGTATTGCATTGTATCATGTGGAAAACAATTAAAATAGAGTGGTCAAATTTCGTGTTCAAATGCAATCAATCATGTAAAATTCACATGTGATTTGTCATATGTATGCGTTTGTAAACAAGGGGAAGTAACCATGCCTATCAAAACCAAATGTTTGCTCAGTTATTATTACCAGAGTGAAATTTATTTATGCGTGTGTAACCCGTACAGAACAAAAATTAGTTATCCCCCTTGCGTGATTTACTTCCTGTCAAAATAATATTGACAAGTCAGGGTCATGGAAGTTTATATATAATGCAATACAGCTTATTTACGGATTTAATAATATAATAATGCCAAGAAATGTTTAAATGGTGCCAATAACACATTTTACTATCAATAAACATTATGCAAAATAAGTGTGTTGTACACCCGATCCTTGAATACGTGTCTGGATGACAGACGTTAAAGTGCAAAATATTACAGTTATCAGTGTGTGTACACTTACAAATGGACACTCAAACTGATAAATCTAGCGACAAACGTTCACATGGCGATCTATATTTTATATTGGGTTTAAATTAAGGGTTTAAAACTTTTCATTTAACAATGGTAACTTGCTTGTGTAGTAAACGTCTTAAAATAATCATGTCATATATGTTTGACTTACTTGCAGGTACACTGTTAGTGGATTGGTAGTTGCGTCAGCTCTAGTGGACGCCCAGTAATTGCTAGCTCCAACGCGAGCCTTGTGTGCTGCATAGCTGCCGCTCCATTCGCTTGTGGCCGTAAAGTAAGTGTCAGGTACAGGGTTGGTGCCGTCCAGCAGTGGTCCTTCAGTTGCACAGGTTAAGCCTGGGTCACAAAAGGGTTAGTATAGAGTGAGTTACATTATTGTGTTTCGGAAGTTATAGATGTTCTTCTGTGTACCGTTCCACTAACATACGGACTAGGAGTTGCACACATTATTTGCGTAACTAGATGTCTGTTAACCAATAACTTGAAATTTGAATTGATGAAAATCTCAAACATGCTATGCCTGTATCTTTAGGTCGGAATTGTTTACTCCGTACATTTTAAGTATATTTAAGCAGTGAAGCCTACTCCCGTAAATATAAGAAACTGCCTAATGTAGTTATACATGCATATTAAACTATTACAGAAAATATGAATTTGTTGAAATGTTGGACCGCAAATTCGGCTTTGTTTATTTACGTTTCGACCCATTGCGTCGAAACAGTTTAATCGCTTGAACGAAAACCTCTTAACTTTTAGTTAACTCGGTAACCAAAGGTAAAGCATCCGGCTGAGGTGAGAGAGATCCCGGCTACGATTACAGGTTCAGACAAGGGTTTTATTTATGTTTGATTTTATGTTGTTTTTTTGTGTTTATTATTTTTTGCATAAAACGCATTAATTGTCACGAAATTGTGTAAGTCCTCTGCTATGTTAATTCCTTTATTATACTAAGCATATTGCAAAGTATTTGACCGATTATAAGGATATAAATATACAGACCTAGCAGCTTTAATTTATGATTATAAGCCTTTCACCCAACTCTTTGTATCTGTTATATTTTCGCGTAAGTGTACAAAACTGTACTAAACTACAAAAGAAAGACTAACACCGTTATAGTACATCAATTGCTGAACTGCAAAATAGTATAGATATATTGTTAATCAGTCATAGTAAGGCGCCTTATTGCTGCGCATAACGAATCAATAAGGTTAACACACAATCAAAGAACATGATTTAGCGTAAATATGTAAAGATTGATTATTGATGTTTAAAAAGGCATGATTTGTTGATATTTGCAAAGTAAACATTGACATGTTGCTTAACGGGGGAATTTACATGGTGCTTACCTTATATTGTGGCAAACACTTATGATCAGCTTTATTAGACAAACAGTTGGGGAATTTGGTTAAACTGATGGAGTCATTGTAAAGTTATTTTATGACAAATTGTACACAAATTATATACACATTCGCCAAACAATATTGACGAAGCCACGGCAATGTACCCAAAATATATTTTTAATTGTTCACAAGTAAAAGTAATTTAATAATTAAAATATTAATCCTACCAGTGGGTTGCGGTTCGTAAAAGAAGACGCCAGACATGTCGTCTGTAGAATCCAAGACGTCATGCGGGTCGTCGACGCTCAGGTAACACGTTTTTGTGGCCTTGTTATATCCAGCCAGAGTGCACCTGCCTTTCTGCCTTTCTTGGTTACACTTTTCCACGCACCTTATTTTCGAAATTTTCTGCAGAGTTGTGTGGCTGGTAGCTACACACTTTTTCTCTGTAAACTTTGTCGCCACACTCTGTATGTTTGCGTTACACAAAGAAATGGCTATAAACAAGATAACAGAAGATTTTACAAAATTGAAATTTTCCAAAGGAAAAGCCATGTTAGCGTTTGGGTAGATACTTTGAAATCGCTAGCTTTCGTCTTTCCTTCTTAATATCAAATGCGCAAATGACAAAATTCATGGGAACATCTCTTTATTTGTAAACACAAAAACTAATGGCATGGAATCAATTTCAAAATAGCTTTATGACATCCGTTTTAACAATTTCTACAAGCATACAAATTCTGCCAGAGTGTGTAGTAAAGGCATCGGTAAAGAACAGAATTGAACGTTTCATTGAAACTCGTGAAGGTGAGGGCATTGTCTGTATCAAGATTCTGTCAATTGAGTACAAATTTATTATTCAAGTAGAGCGGGTGCGGGTAATTCTGAAAAGCGTGGGCAAATCAAACACTTAGTCCGTGAGAAATTTAACTGATTCTTTTTCTGTGCAGTTGTTAAGACTCGCTTTTGTCTTATGGGTTAAATTGTACTTCTGCCAATGAGAAAGGTTGTAAGAGAACATTAATACAATTTGAATTGTTTAAGAAGAAACCCTGCGATAAGTTTATTGTGTTAGTTTTTGTACGGGCCGTTTTGTCATGGTGCCCTTAAACATGACATATCTACATTGTTTACAACATTCTTTGTTTAAACATCTCTTCAATTTATATGTACACTGGTACTTGTAGTCGTTCAGTTGTCTATAGTAAAACTATCTTAACTGGAATTGGATAAAATATACTTCCCTTTCATCAGTTTCATATTAAAGGTCTTTACAACTGTGCGTGTTCAAGGGGCGAAAAATATACTATACTTTATTGTATTCCTGTATTGTATTTTTTGTAACTAAAGTGTTTTAGGTGTTTTTGTAAATTATCAGAAGATCTATATTTGTACGCAGACTACCAAGCTACATTGTATTCTAGCATAGGGATACAAACGGAATATTTTGTCAGCATGCTGATCCGTCGGTTTGATGCGACTTTACAGACAACAAGAAGTGATACAAAACGACGGATCAATATTTAAATGTTATGCCTCTCGTGCTCTTTTAAAGTAGTTGGATACATTGCATTTGTAAAAGATTAACATACATACGAACAATGATTTTTAAATGAATGTAAAACCTTTACTTACACTAGTCACATTAAGTGTACCTAAACGCTCGTACTCTATCATATATACACATATTGTTTGCCTTTCGGTCACTGTGAGAGAAGTAGGGATATGTCTCTTGTGTCTATATAATCAAAATGTGCACTTGGAACATAATGTTTGATTTCTTATACAGGTTGACTATATAGGACATCTTATTAAATTGCAAATGGTCAGAAAAGTGTTCATGTATTTACATCCAATATATTTCAGTACCACTTAAGTTTCTCCTGTAAAATACGACTTAACACAACAAAGACAAAGCATGCCTTATGTCTCTCTGAATCAGAAAATGCAATTCAAGAGAAATTTCCGATAATAAAATTTAAATAAAAAACAACATGTTTTGGGGCATTTTTATACGTACTTCAAGCAAAAGCAGGTTTTCGTCATGGTTTTTATTCATCATAATTAGAAAGAGTTCCAGTGTATGTGTGGGTGTTTCCTTATCAATTTGAAATGTGTTTGCTATAAAAACATGTTATTAGCGTGTAGTAAAACTCTAAATACTCGTACAATGTGTCTATTCATCAGTGGTTATCTCTTTTATGAATACATGTTTATGAAGAATTATGTGTTCAGATACATCGAGAGAAGAATTGCTGTGCTGCTTACTGGATTAAATTCCATACAAAATGTATTCACTTAAATATTCATCTAGTGTTTATATGGATGGGCATCCGTAGACTTCTATCTTGAATTCGGGCACATTAAACAGTTTGGGCGAGTATGTACAAAGCCACTCCAACGGGTGAATGCGGAGGCACTGGGCCGTGGTCGGGGTAGGCAGCTGGTTCTCGACAAACGTGAGTTTGTCTGTGTTAGCAGGAAACGTCTATAAATAGAAATGTATTAAATATGTGGTCATGCCACCCCTAAATTTGACCTGTCTACATTGTTTACAACATTTTTTCTTTGAATATCTCTTCCATTTATATTAAACATAACTGCATGATAAATATTTTCTTGCCATAACACTAGTTTAATTATTTAAATACAAGTACACCTTTGATAAACGCCCAATCAATAAATGATGATAAACCTCCTCCCTGGGCGTTCTGAATCTGTATAGTTCGGTATAGTTTATTTGTTATCCATGCGTACTGCGTAGGGCCTTTTTTGGCATTGTATACTGCGTACCATTTAACAACATCGTTTTTTGTCGAAGGAATTTAGAAATAAAATTTGTTTCATGCACAAGCACAAGCATACATTGTTATTTTCTTTCAATTGTACAATTCACGTTTTAGTCGCATTAATAATAACAACTCAAACATGTGCGCAAGTTAAACGAGGGCGCGAAATTATAATAACACGGTGAAGTAATACTTATTTTGTCACGGTTGTTGTTAAAAATTGGCATCTTTTTGGCAAATGTTTGAGGTTTGCGTAAAAAAATAAAACATTTATTTGCGTACTGGTGACCAGCCCCTTGGATGATGTGTACGATCTAACCATTCCCTTACGCACAAATACTGCGTACCTAAAGTCGAGTAACCCTCATTATTATTATAGTAATTACTTCGTTTTTTCCAGCGCCGTCGAGCAAATTGATGAAAGTCACAAAGTCTTCGGAGTAGGCCAGGCGGTACAGTGTGACATAATTATACAGACCGCCCTTGGTTTCAACACGACTCACTGTGCTCAAAGAATGAAATCGGACCTGTAAATAAAATTAGTTCATAACATGTGTTTCATTTACCACCTGCCGCCCTGGTTTAACTCAGTGGTTAGAACAATGGTCTCGTAATCTGAGGGAGTGGTTGTTCGAGCGGTAAACGTTTTCCCTGATGAAAAATGCTAGATCTTGTCTAGTTGTCCTTCACAGTTGGCTCGTAAAAGAACTCAGTCGCTTGTAAATCCAGGAACGCTAGTAAGTGAACATATCGCCGTAATATAATTCATTCAGTGTTGAAAAGCGTCGTTAAATCAACTAACAAAACAGAAGGTTAAATGTTAAGGTAACATACTCTAATATTATACAGTTTTAGATAAAGAGAAGTGAGATAGAAAAATTCATTTCGAATACATACAACCGCCACGTATGCAGACTTTGGACATTGGAATAAGTGGGAAAATATATATTAAAAACAAAACTTTACTTACTGGAAGTTATGAAAGTTGATTATATAGTATGCTAATATTTGTAGTAGTATTAGTACTTAAATGGTATTCACCATTTGTTTAGCGTAAGATCGCATTTTATTTCACCGAGTGATCCAGGAAAAAAATATGTTCACGAGTGGCGCAGTTCATTTCCTGTATCACGATCTTATTGTGTGTATCCAGTTTCTGTCAAGTAAGTAAACATTTATGTTTCAAGGAGCAAGTGCGGATAATTCTGAACAGCATGAGAAAATCCAACTGTTGATATTTATATTTATTTTATACCAATTTTAGGTACATGCATAATTAGTGTTAAATCTATCTCGTTATTACAGAAAATGAAAACTCTTTACAATGTATATTGTAATACCCTTACTGGGAAAACGATTGTTAATGGCGATTCTAAATCTAATATAATAACAAATGTGCAGTCGCGGAAGATTGCAGGCCAGTTATTGTTTTTGCTGCTCGGAATATCCTACAAAAACTGAGTAGGTGTACAAACAGAAAAAACAGAAAGAGAGCGATGTGAATTCACTCTGTCTGGCACAATCTTGTCTGCTGCACATTTCGTAAGAACAATCAAAATGGTTTTTCGGACAATTCCTCTCCCGGGCAATTACCCCCCC
>Ga0224511_10000537_pt1 | contig 18675 bp, 8 predicted proteins | sample SF_May12_sed_USG_2_FD_169988 | JGI IMG/M metagenome (GOLD analysis project Ga0224511, IMG submission 169988) | Sediment microbial communities from San Francisco Bay, California, United States - SF_May12_sed_USGS_8_1 | ecosystem: Environmental > Aquatic > Marine > Sediment | place: USA...
TACAGGGATTGTCTTACTAAACATAGAAAGTGTATTGAAGTACGGCTGGGACAGGGCCCATGACAAGTTGCCCAGCTAGCTTAGTTTGTAAAGCAGCCGACCGGTGTACCGAGGGTCGTGGGGTTGAGTCCCACGCCGAGAACTAACACTTTTCTCCCGAATGTCACTTTACTGGTGTCAGAAGTAATTCTTATAATGTATTTAAAACATCATCCTGAAACTCCGTAAACTTGTTAATGCCGAATAAATAATTCGCTGTAGCAAAATCACTCATAGAGGTCGCCATTTTGAATGGTAAACCGATATAAAACGTAATTGCATTGGCTAGTTATTCATAGAGGTTTCCTTACGGCACCAATGAAGCTGCCTCATGAATTATTCATGACAACGAAATTTCCCTAGCCAATTGTACCACGGTACAAAACGCAGCATAGCGGAGTAATGTAACGGGGGATAACCGACGATGCCCAACAATAACCATGTTTGCTGGTTATTGGTAGTCAGCATACCTGTCTATTTGAGCTATAAACGACGTCATTCAGAATGTGTGCAATACGTATCGTGTTTGTTAAGGTGTTTCTGTAGCGTTTAAATTAATTATATTTGTTGCTTAAAGTAATTGTATGTAAAACATGAAATACTTAAAACCTTCTTAAACAAATTGAAAGATGTACCTGGTAGATGTCAAACTATTCTTAAGTATTCTCGTATATTTTTGTTCAAGGATTATTCCAGTTTTCTAGTACTCTCTGAACAAATCTAATTTAACCCTAGGCTAAACTATTTGATGTCATTGTCAATAATTCTCACGCACCTAAAATTGAAAATTTTTAAATATCCAAATATGAAAATATTGGTTATCTTATATAACATAATGTTAATGTCTTTTCGCACGATTAATGCCTATGAGTTTCTAATACATTACATTGTATGTTCCTCTACTAGATGTCTGCATTCGTCCAGACATTTACAGTGTCTAGGTATTCCTGGTATATTAAGCTACGGGTTGAATCTGGCACCACTGTGTCACCAGATACTGTAATTTGCGAACACAATGACATTTTTGGTAGTTTACAGTTTCAGTCACCACTCTGAATTACGCCGCCTTGAAACTAAGTGTATTAGGATGTGTGGTGAAACGCCTAGTAATCTGGTTCAACGAGTGAATTTGCGAACATTACCACTGCTTTGATAGTTTACAGCCTGAGTAGTGTTTCCTCAGAGTAATTGTTACTAATACTTAAATTATGATATATACCCTTACAGCTTGTGGTAGGTGGTGTCTGTGTTAAATTTCCAGATATCTCCGTTGTGCAGAGAACCCTTTTTAAGTTTGTTTCTTGGGAAGTGTTTCTAAAATGTTGGGATAAAACTATGTTTGTTTACTGAGACATATGAGAACATATAGTCAGTTGTACTTGAGCGAGGGAAGCGTACACAACAATAATTACTTAATGTAATTATATATATGATTTTGTTCTCAGTTCTCGGTAAAACTTAAAAACTTGTAATGCTAACTTTGATGTCTGCGCGGTAAATAACAGAAATTTATGTACTGCAAAAAGGCCGTTTGCACACGGCTTACGATTTAAATACATCCTGCACACTGCGTACCTAAGGGGGCGTTTATCGTCATAGGGAAAAAACAACAACTTAAATAAATTGAGGTTTTTCATCACATTTTGACAAACAAATGCCATCACAATGCCATGGCTTAAAAACACTAAACGTAGATACACACAGTCTCTCTTCAGAAGAGAAATAGACAACTATAATAATAAATCAATATTTTACAACACACATTATATTAATCAACACCACAAGAAAAGTTGCAACTATATAACAATATACCCTACATTATATGTGTTATATGATATGAACCAATTCAGTACAATTATGAGTAGTAAATCACACACGGGGTCTTGCTTAACTAAGGGTTTTATGTAAATGGCAACGGGACGCTTATCGAAATGAAAATTATTTTATGCCATCTCAGACTTATCAAAACAGCGATGATGCAGGATATCGGCGTATATAAAAGAATTCTATTGTCAAACAGATTATGTAGCGACAGGATAAACAAGGATTATTAAGCTGATATATGAACGTACCAGACAAATAGTTGCAATGATACAATACCTTTTGTCTGGATCAAGACTTGTAGACACCATCTGCAGAAGAATCTGTTTAATTTCCTGCAGGGCAATATAAACTTACCTCCTCTAATAGCGGACATTACAAACTCAAGGAAAGTATGTAAGATGATGGATCGACATAAATAAATCATTCTCATAAACATGTGACATTCGTATTTGCTTGTGGGTAATATTACAACGTTTTACCTATATATTGTTAATTCATACAACGCCGTAAAGATATGTTAATTCTTGGTTGATCGCAGTCATTGAAAGATAATAGGTGACGAGGTTGAGCTATGGCTTGAGTTTTAGTTAAAGCGTATAAGAAGTTCATAACACGTCTTGCGGCATTTTAAACAAAGTGTAGTTTTGTCACAGATTATGATTAATAAAAACTTCGTCACCGCTTTAACACAAACATCAACGTTTCATTACTCTAGCGTTTATTGATATAGTCTTACAAATGGTGTATGGCTTATGTTACTTAATGTAGATTTCTTCATTCTTATCGTATAAGAACGTGGAGAAAGTTCGCTATATATTCGTTAGGCATTATATGCGGACAAACCAACCACCGACTGACCGACCAACGCCCGACGAATAAAACTAATCAAAACAGCAACTAGGTAATGAAAATTCACCAGTTCCGAAATTATTACTAGTCAAAACAATCAAATAAATAAAAATATTTAGGCGAGTCAGTTTGGTAAGGAGACACATACATTACATGTATTTTCAGTTTTAACATTTTGCTAGGTGTGCACTTAATTAACACAGGAATTACGGTATGAATCTCATAATTGCCAAACGTACACATATTGCTTATATTTCAATAACACTTATTGGTTAAATTAACAATAAGAACTTTAAAATGGCCTCTAAATGGCCTTGTGATTTAAAGCATTTTTTTCACAGAAATGATTATACATTTTTTTCTCTCAAAGATTTTCCGTTTTGTATATTGCCAGTTGTCAATGACAAAGCAATTTACCAAGTGCGTAACGATATATGTAAAATGATATCAGGTGTGTTAAATGAATTTCTTTCGTTTGTTTACAATGATGACGACGGGCATTTAAAATCTAACACTTCCTGTATATTCATGAAGTTACAAAGTGTGTGCGTAGCAGAGATAGGATCTCTGTTAGATTTAAAGTCGATATTCAGTAGGGTTATGTCAATTATAAAAACATAAACAAGTTGCGGAGTAACGGACTATATTGTTTAAAACATCCTCGCACGAGGTCGTACGAGACCAATAACATTATTTTATTATTTTAATGTCCGTTTGACGAATTTGGCGAGACTAAACATATCATACGTTTATTTCTATTTTTCTTGCCTATTTATATTGCAAGAATGAAACATTTTTCTATTAAAGATGCCATGTCAACATTTCGATATACATAGATGTTAAGCTGAAATCTTAGAGCAGGAGCTTTAATTGTTGCGCTTACTAGCAGATGATTAATATTTGCATGCAAAAACAAGTGTTGAAAATGATATTTGTATAAAGATATACATTAATATGAAATCATATTGAATGCTCAGTTGTATAGACGTCTAGACGATGGTCATGTTTTGTTCTTAAGAATCTGTACACATTTTGGTCGTAACAAAGAGAAGAAGAAAAAATGGCATTCATTTCATCAAGTCTCTTAATGTTGGTCGGTGAAAGGTTTATGTCAAGCATGATGCATTACTTGATTTTCAGATGAGCTGACACGATATGTAAATCATTGTTTGAACCGTGTTAAACATAACAATTTAAACATATTTGTAGCAAACAATTTACGATATAATATATTAGAACAAACATATCGTGCTATCGCTAATTCATCTATTTACGGGATGGTATGGGATAGCGCGATTCGCATGTAGCCACACCCCTCCCCCCGTCCTTTTAATACTTGAAGGGAAACATATAAAGATGTCGTTCACGCTCAATGCCACTAAACAATCCCACTGCTGTTGATAATAAATGGAGATTATGACTTTTATTTCAGACAACTTTTGGGAATCACTTCAAGGGGTTCACCGCTTTTTTTATTACAATTGTGGTTCAAAGTGAAGGCAAAATGTTTTGTTAAATAGGTTAGAAAGTAGGAGGTAAACAATAGAGGCCAAAACTGTAGGCCTAGTGTGTTTTTTGGACAAACTTTTGATGTTTTGATAATTTATAAAACTCAAAGATGGCCTCCGTTAATGTATGAAGTTCAATACGGCTAAGCGTAAAAAGTATATTTTTAATATTTTTTTAAATTTATTTGACCGCGTAAAATAGATAGTTTTTGGCTATTTAATGACTAATTACAAATTGTTGTTATGTTGTATGTCAAGAAAATAGTACTATAAGAAAAACTTAACAATATTTTACTTTTTTAATTCAACATGATTGTATGGGTTTGTTTTAAATTAAATGGTGACTATCGGTGTATATAATTGATTTTAAAAAAACTTTACAGCCTTAAATTTATGTTGCAACCACGTTTATAAATTTTATTGTTTTAATTAAATAGTTGTTGAAAATCCTCGACGAGGAAGACCAAATCAAACAACAAATCATTAAGATGATGCTATAATTTGTTAGTATTTTTGCATTTCTTTAACATATTAAATATTCACCAACAGTATCGCATTATAAATTGTCAAAAGCTCATCAAGCTGACAACTAACCATTATATACAGGCGCAAAATCTCTTTATTAAGTAATCATTGCCACTGTTATGGCACAACATCAATGTCTTAAATTGTTAAAAATTATTCTTACACGAGTGTGACCAAAAAATAAACGTACATAATTACATTATATTAAACTGATGAAGGGGAAAGCCCTCAGGAAACATAGCCTGCGCGAGAAAACAGCAGCCTCGGTTTTATTGAAGCTGTTCATCAGTAGTAATGAAGTAAACAACATACATGTACATTTCATGATCCCTGAGGACCAGAAAAATATAACCACAAAATGATGTAGTACGGGCGACTTTTTACAGCCGCCACACAGGCACTAAACACCAGCTGTAGTAGGTTAATTTATACTGATGAAAGGGAAAGCCCTCAGAAAGCCTAGCCTGCACGAGTTAACAGCAGCCTCGGTTTTATTAAAGCTGTTCATCAGTAGTAATGAATGATGCCACACCACTGACGCCCACCCTAGCGCATGAGCGGAACTCCATTTTCAAATGTAAACAACAAACATGTACACTCCATGATCTATATGTCTGAGAACAGTATCCGAAAATTGCCTAGAGAGGTTTAATAAAAGGGAACACACCTACCTGTCCCCATGATGGTAGATATTTTTAATTAAACATTTGTGTATATCACATTTTGTAATGACCAAAACAAGATGTTACAACTACGTACATGTAACTATGTACAAGTATCGCAGGTGTTAATGCAATTGTTAAATTGGCATGGACATATAATTCACTAAGACATTTCTGGGAAAACATGTAGATGAACATTTTATTATTGGCATTGCACGTGTATGTCAATTGCCATCAACTTATTAACCAGTCATATATTTCCCCAGCGCGATAAAACGAAAACCAGACATCAAAACGTTCGATTGGCGCAAACCATCCCACAAGAGGTGACCGGTGAAATCCATTCATCTAAATATCTTGCAATTAGGAAGACTGTAAACATGTATCGGTATATGACGGTATATGACATGTCCCATATATATTCAGACCTTGTCAATTTTAATGATCTGGTTAACTATATTTCCTTACAAGTTGTCATAAGTAACCTAGTAAAAATGCTGCAGACACTAAACTCTTTTTAAGATATTAAATTCATCCGCCATAGTAAAGGATGTTCCGTCTAAATTCTTCATTAATAATCTTGCTATAATTAACACTTAGTGAAAAAAAATTATGTGCAAATTAACGTACAATATCGATATAGGTTACAAATACCCATACAGTACCATTTAAAGAGTTGACTCTTATAGAATTTCACAAGGTATATAATACAATAAAGATTTAATCAAAATTGGATTATTATATGAATGCTGTAAAAACATGCGCACACATGAAATAGCATAAAAGCATTTCAATGATACGATAACGGACAATTTCGTTCAGTACTTCAATGACAGGATAAAGTCATCAACAATAAACAGGTCTGCTGATTATTTTGAAGTCACCATACAACTTTAAAAACAAATAAAACATGTACCTGAAATATGTTTTATTATTCTTATAACTACCGAGTTAATACAGTTTTCTAGTACTTTCTAAACAAACCTTTTTTAAACTATTAGTGAGATAAACTATTGATGTCATTGTCGATAATTGTCCCGCACCTAAAATGCGCCCACACCTTTGATTCATACTGCACAATCCATATAGTCATTATACATTTTAAACGTAATCAGTTTGTTAATATCTCAAAAGGAAAATATTAATATTTTCTATAACATATTGTTATGATTTATCAAGCGATAGATGCCTATGAGTTGTATTACATTAAATAGTATATACTGCATGTCTGCATTCTTCCAGAAGTCTACAGTGTCTAGTTATTCTTGGCATATTAAGCTATAAGGTGAATCGCCTGACACCATTGTGTCACCAGATAATGTAATTTGCGAACAAAATGACAAGTTTAATAGTCCACAGTTGCAGCCAGCAATCTGAATTACGTTTATTTGTACTATTTTATGCAGCCTTGCAACTTAGCCTATGAAGATGTGTGGTAAAACGCCTAGTAATATGGTTTCACGAGGTAATTTGCGAATAGAACAAGAGCTTTATACTGAGTAGTGTTTGCTCAGAGTTAATGTTACTAATACTCAATTTATGATTTATACCCTTACAGCCTCGTTTGTAATATGTGGCGTCTGCGTTAAATTTCCAGATATCTCCGTTGTGCAATGTAAATGGGCATTGGGGATGATCCCAATCGAGAACAGGCCATTCCCTTACCGTAACCGCGATGCGAGAAACAGGGAACCCCTTTTAAGTTTGTATTTCGGAAATTGTTTCTAAAATAGTGGGACGAAATATGTTTTTTACTGAGACATATGAGATCATATTTTATTTGTGCTCGAGCGAAGAGAGCGTGACCGCGATAATTACTTAATGCATTTTTATATGATTTTTGTGTTCTTTGTTCTCGGTATAACTTGCAAACTTGTAATGCTTAATTTGAGGTCTGCGCAGTACATAACAGGATTTTATGTACTGCGTAAAGGCCGTTTTCGCACATCTTATCATCTAAATACACACTGAACATTGCGAACCTAAGGGGAAATTCAACTTCATAGCGTCAATAAAAACAACAAAATGATTATCGTCTCATTTTGACAAACAAATGACATGGAAAATAGCATGGCTTAGAAAGCGCTAAGCGGAAACACACCTCTCTTCACAAAAAATAGGCAACTACAAGTGAATTAAATCTTTTTTTACAACAAACAGATTATAAATCAACACAACGCTCGAGGAGAATGTAAATTGATAACTATATAGCAATATGCACTTTAATATATACTTTATATGATATAAACGTTACCAATTCAGTACAAATATGAGTGGCATTTTACTCCTGAATAACCAAGAGTATTTACAAATGTCAAGATAACGCTTATCGAAATGAAAGTTCATTTAAGACTTGTCAAAACAGAGATGAGGCATGATATCGGCGTATATTACTGAATCTTGTTTAGAAAACAGATTATGTAGCGAAAGGACAAGTATTAAGCTGATATATGAGAGTGCTAGACAAATAGTTGCAATGATACAATAACTTTTATCTGGCTCACTATTTGCAGACACTATCTGCTGAAGAAATTGTTGAATTTCCTACAGGGCCATATCAATTTACCTTCTGTAACAACGGACATAACAAACTCATAATTTAAATAAAACATGTATTATCTGATTTAATTGACCTTGCACTGACCTTTCCTCATTAATCTTCGACAGTGTTCGTTGTCTATAAACAGTTATGAATACAGCTGTCATACAATATAAGCAGGTTTATTTAACGCGTTGTTCATTCGATTCATGTATGGAAAGTTGGCTCAGTGGTTAAAGTTCTGTGCTGTGAATCATGGTATCATGGGTTCGAATCCGGCTGAAACAGTGTATAATTTTTATTTTTATTTTCACGTATTATTTATTTAATAATCTTTGTTGTCGTTGTTGTGCATATTTGCCATGTTCTTTATTTATTTATTATCACTACAATGCACGCACAACTTATATCATATTTAAAAAATATAGAAGATATATAGTCATGTTGTAGACAAATCACTTAAACACCCAGTTATTCTGCCTCGCTTGCAGTGTCCATTTGACTGTCCGTGTGTGCTCCCAAATCAACAACTAAATTACGTTGGATGACGTCTGCGGTTTTATCTTTTGCCTGTCTTCTACACATGTTCGCATGAAAAAAAGTTCCGTAAAGGGGGATTGAACCGGTTTCAGAAACATCGCAGTCAATCTCCTATACCACTCTGATACATAACCGGTATAGACCTAAATTGATATTGACAGTTTTTATTATTGACACAAGGTACACCTCTGTTGTATTACAAGGCGAAAATTACGAAGAATAACGAATTATTCATGAAGTGCAAGGTCAAATAGATCATACTATACGATGGATGGACATACATAAATCATTCTTATAAACAGAATGTTGCATTCGTTTTTGTTTGTGGGTTCATATTACAAGGTTTTACCTATATAGCTAATGCATACAACAACACAAAGGACGATGTTAATACTTGGTTGGTAGCAGCCATTGTTAGATAATTGGTATCAATGCTGAATAAAAGCTTAAGGTTTACTTAAAGCGTTTGAAAGTTTAAAACACTTTGTGTTGCATCATCAACATAAGATATAATTGTGTCACATAATGTGAATAATAATAACTTCATCGGCGATTTAACAGAAACATTAGGGGTTCATAACCCTCGCGTCTATTGGTATAGTCTCACCAATGATGTACGGCACATGTTACTTTATGTAGAGTTCTTGACTCCAAATGCATAACAATGTAGTGAAAGTTCACATTTGTTAAGCATTATATTGAGGCAAACTAACGGCCGACTGACCGACCAACGCCGGCCGACGACCAAACCTAACGGACAGAACGACAGGAAGCAAGTAATTGATTAAAGTTGATGAACTAAAATCAGCGCTGTCCGGCGCATGTCCCGAATTCATTTTCTCAGAGATCAACATACATGTTTTGTTTCTAAACGAACTTCCATTATTTGCTAGGTGTCAACGAGCCCGTATCAATTTATCAAGTGTGTAACGATTTACGTAAACTGATATCAGGTGTGTTGTATAAGCTACTTTTGTTGTGTTTTCTTTACACTCATGACGACACGCTTTTAAAATCTAACAGTTCCTGTATATTCATGGCGTTACATTGTGTGTCTGTATTGAGAAATACGAAAAATGTTTAGGGAAGCTACAAGCATAGCCTTACATATTGTAGAAGCTATCTTAAAATAGCAACATTCTAAAAATAGCGGGGAATGAGTGACGTCATTTGTGTTTTTCCGTACCTTTGCGCGGTGATAAGGCTGATGATCATCGAGAAATGAACTTCATTCGTCCGGTGAAGGATATTGAAGCAATGGCAATAGAGGTGTAAATATTTTGGGATAGTACATCTCACAGCCGAATAGAGGATAGAGTGTTACTCCGGGCACACATGTGTAGAAGTGCAATATGTGCAATATGTGTAAATATCACTTCTAGCTAAGAGAAGAATGAGATTCGTAATACCCCAACCGCCGGTTTGACACACAATTTAGGGGGATGTAAGCTAGCGTTTATCGGTAAATAGTCTGAACATTTGTGTCCGGCACATTTTACTTACATTTGTACATGTATAAGCAAAAAGGTTTCCCTATTTAGATATTATTTTATTGACCCTTTTTAATAAATATTTTTCGATTCCGGGTAAGTAAGGATTCACGTAAAATGATATATAACTACTCCGGTTTTTTAACAATCATGACGACACGCCTTTACAAATAAGTTTTCCGATTTGTCATAAAGTAACGGATCATTTCGCATTAAATTCGCAGTCGATTTACACTAACAGCCTAATTATACAAATCGTTCAAATGTTACTGGAAATCTTTTCCGTTGCGCATTATCTCCGATTTCTCCATTTGTACATAAATAATACAAGGCGATTTGTGAAGCTACTTCGACATTTTGTAAATGAAATTCTTTTATTTACACATAAATATCACGTGACAACAATTATTGTACTTTCAAAATGACTTTTTTGTTTAATTCAGATGTAAAAGAGACAAAACAAATGTTATTGACCATTATGCGAGTTTACAGCCTATGTAAAGCATCAATCTCGTGATGGCTTTAATTCTTAAAATCGATATAATTTAACAAAATATAATAGTTAGAATTTTACCACAATGTAACTGCTTATATTTTAAATATTTACATATTTAAAATAATGGTCAAGTTATGGACCTAGCTAAGGTCTTTTATTTGAAATGGAAATATATGTAATTGTTCTGTTTCGTAGTACTTATTGCCCTTCTGACGTCGAGCAATAATACTCCACACCGGAAATCGTACATTTATTTTCATATCAAAGTACATGTAATATTCTAAAAATATATTGCAGGTGTATATGCACTACGTATTAATAAAACACACCGAAAATTAGCAATACACAATGTTTGTTTGTGTCACATAATATGTGTTGCATACCTTTCGACAACTAGTGCAAGTGAGCACTTTGCAGCATCCGCTCTACAGTACCAGCGTTTAATTACAAACACCATCTAATACACGTTTTCATCTTATACTAGCAAAGCATCCTGTTATTACAACGGCCGGAACACCGTTGTATGAAAGACATTTACGTAATGACATAAAACACACCCTTACAGGCAAGTACGCACTTTGCAGCACCCGGTTAACATTACCAGCGTTTAATTGCAAACACCATGTTATACACATTTTCAATTTATTCTAGCAAAGCATGTTGTTATTAAAACGACCAGAACACCGTTGTGTTAACGAAACTAACGTAATGACATACAAAACCCGATTACAGACGCATGGTCGACATGGGTAATTACCGAATTGTACAAATTGTCAATTTTCCTTTGCTTTCTAATAACTGCTTTTCAAACGGTATATAAATATAAAACAATTATACATTTTAAAAAAACTGCAATTCTGGTTTCTGGTGTTGTTTGAAGTTCATTGGTGAATGGACGTTTTCTGACTGTTTTATAATGGGCAACGTTTAATGTCTGTCTGCAAACGTTTATTGAGCTGATGACAAAGGTATTGTGATGGAACAAATAAGTGTTTGTATAGAAGTGCGAGTCTGGTCAGGGCAGCTAGACTTAACACAATAAAATGATAAATAAATATATAAACGATCGCCAGACAGATAATAAGAATATCGCGATACAGACAGTTTATTCATATCATAATGCATGGTACATGTATATAGACGCTAATTTATCTTGTTTTCAGATACACTGTATGAATGTATAAGAGTTTTGCCTAGAACGAGTTGTTGACCTAAACATTGTGTCGAAATGCGTATTTTGTCCATGTGTGTGAATGTTAATCCAAGTAACAGTGTGGTAACACAGCTTAATTTGGAAGAAAAACAGGTAATAAACATAGTGTTATGTGGTCATTTTGTTATGGTGCACAAAGCTATGTCCAGGATGCATAGAAACTGGTGTAAACGTTAAGTGTATGATTTTACGTATATTCCTTATTGTGTCCATTACTAAACGTTTGATTGAAGTTAAGCACACTATTTGAAGATGAAGATGTTTCTTTGTTAGACTGCAACCTATTATTCTTTCTGCTAGCATTGATAAAAAATAAACAAGCCATACACTGGGGAAGTCATTTCTATTGACATTTTATTAATGGCAGTGCACGTGTACATCAACTGCCATAAACGTATTTAACGTAAGCAGACATGTGTATCCCCAGGCACTTTAAAATTAAAACGAGACAAATTTTGTATTATTGCTGCAAATGTTTTTTTATAGATGACCGGTAAAACCCGTTCACGAAAATATATTGCACTTAGGAAGAGTGTTAATAACTTAAAGGATGTGCTATATTTATGAGACATTGTCGTGTTGTGTGATTAATTTAGATTTGTTTTATTATCTGTGCGAAAGTATAAACACCGCAGACACAATACAATTTAACAACCATTAATAAAATACAAAAACCAAGGTGAAATTTGTTCAGACTTCATATGATATTGAGTTACCTACGTGCTTTTTATAACGCAACAATTAAAAATCTAAGACATATTCACATAAGAAAATTTATTAACGTTAACAAAACGTTTAAATGGATTGCAATGTATATATTTTAATAGCAATATATTGAACAATAAGCGCGAAATGAATGTTGTAGGAACATGTGCATGCACTTAGAAGAAACAAATACATTTCCTTGACACGATATAGATACCAATAAGCTATTACTTTGATAATATAATGAACAATTCCGTTCTCCATTTAGGTGGAACAATTATTACCGCAATGATTAAATGTTTGCTGGGTGTTTGAAATCACAACGCCTGTTGTTGCGTATTACGTCTTTGGGTGTGAAATAAAGACGATATTCGAAAATATATAAAAAATACTAATTCAAGGCTTACCTTGAAATAGTCTCACATCTATGTGGTGTCCCGCCTTGACCAATTCATGCACTTGATAATAATTGATATAATAATTTAGTACGGATTTCACACAAGAGAGGAATTTGTTTTATATCCAGGTGTGTACGAAATGTATTGATTTGTTCCAAATTCAAGGTTGCATGGTTTTTTATAGCTAGTAAAATAATTACCCTGTGTTGTGGAACCTCAGGTAACATTGTGTCAGTAATAAATATAATTTGGGATCAAAATGACAGTTTTGGTTGTCTACTGTCTGAGTTACACCTCGATAACGCATTTATTGTAACTAGTACCTCTGCATAACTGTTACTATTTTTCTGTATAATAAATTTCCTTATCGAAACCTAAGCAGGAGGGAAAGGAATGATGCTATAGTTTTAACAATTACTTTTCCTTTTTTTCTAGATCGGGATTTTCTGCCACGGACATGTGATGATTTTTACAGATACCTTTGTACTTAGGATTCTCTTTTCACCCCTTTCTATTTACATATACTTCTTTTCACTTTACTATCGTTCTGTTCATAATTATTCGAAGTTGCCTGGCTAGTGAGAGTAAATGCAAAATGTTTTCTTTTTTTTCTCCATAAAATGTTAAGAAAGTGTTAGGTTTGCTATAGCTTAAAACTGGTTTAACCTCAATGAAAGTCATTGACCGTATCAATGCGGTAACTTACTATTTTCTGGAGAAATCATTTAAGGAATCATAAATAAAAAACAATAAGAACATTATCCGAAAACACACAAACAGGATTTATCTGAATGTCTGTTGCGTTTTGTTATTCTGCGTTTTTCTGCTTGTTGTTCCGTGTGTGTTTTGCTTCTATTAATTGAGTTTATTGTTTTGAACCGCATGTTTAAAAAAAATAACCTTTATTAATGGCATCGTCCTATCACAAACTCTTGTTAAAGTGTAATAATATAAACTATTTGATGTTGTTGTGTGAACCGTACACAGAAATTACCGACAAGTGAGACCGCACAACCCATTCCGGAGTTCTCATCTTACTACTTACTTATATTGTCTGTCTTTCAGTGTTGTGTCTACTAATTTAGGTTAAAATAAAATACATTTCATCTGCAGACGAGACCTACTGTAAATTTAACCGGGGAATTGTAAAATGGAAACAGGCAAAACACTAATAGGATAAGAAAGTAATTAAAAGAAACAAATGCAATTTATTATCTAAGCTTTGAGAGTTGCAACTTAATTATAGACATGTAGTATTGATTCCGTACAATAATGTCTTTTTTATTCATATATAACCAAATATATTTCTGACAGATGTAGTTTCTAGACTATGTTATAAGAGATACGCATTTATTATTTGTGTGTTTAAAATAACATGTTTATTGAACGTTTTAAATGAGTTCATTGGTCTTTTTGAAATGAACAGCGTCTCATTATTACAGATATGTTCGATCTATTGAAATCATGTTTATTTAATCAAATTTGCACTTTTTAAAATGACTAAAATTTTGTTTTGGCAGAACTTTTATGTAATATTTTTGCACAAATGAGATCAGTGTACATTTAAGTGCAATACTATTGTAATAGACATACAAAGTCGTAAATACAAGTAAGTAAAGTCGAAAGGTTTAAACGTATAATCCAATATGCTTATTTTACCATAACATGTTGGCTTACGTAGGTTAAATACTTGGTTTCCAGGGACGCTATGCCAATTAGGCAAACATAATGTTTTTTTCACTAACATCCCCCCGAAATAGGTAAGGTATGTCGGCAAAACTTCTTTTTTATTGACTTGTTTACCGTACAATCAAAAGTCAACCATAAACGTGATAACACTGCATCAAAGGTTAATACTCCCAACATATTCATGTAGTATATGACAAAATATAAAGGTTAACTAAAATAAGTAAGCTAGAGCGTGAAACATACATGTCTCGTATCGAAAATCATATTTCTGCTCTAAACTTGTCGACGAACACCAAAAATAGTTTATGGTCGGCACAAAAATAGAGTCGGTCTGGTTAGTGGAAACAAACAACTTGTTACTCCTAAGTCCAATTGTCCCCAATGCTGAATTAGCAGGAGTGCTGTTACGCTAAATACAGCCAAGACAATCATTTTTATCTTAATATACGTAAACATGTGGAACAAAAACCATGACACAATGCCTTTTGTCCGGTACAATTCCTGTGGATGTGACATTTATAAATAAGAAATCGACATAGTTGAATCTACAGTGCCATACCAGATAATACAAAAAGTGTTTAACTAATCGAACAATGGTTTTTACTTAATTAAAAACATGGTGCATCAATAACAATATGTCTCATAGGAGAAATAATTTTCGATGTAAAATGAAAGATGTAACATTTTGTAACGCCTTTATTACAACTTAAACAGTCCCTTACACGATTTCTCGAACTAACAGACGAGAGCAAGAATCTAGATAAATGATGTACATTCATTGTCGCGACTCAAACCAAACATCGTGAAACATCGATCGAGATGCCTTCGGCCCTGATAGCGTTTGGACTTTACTTACTAGAGTAAACAATTTTTCAAAACAATATTAATATTGTACACATTTTACATGCGTAAAGGGAATATTTACGCGTTAATGAGTAGATAAACCACTGTTGTTGACGTTATGTATAACATTCCAATTATAAATTAAACAGTCTTATGCTTCCTGAGGGCGTTCCTTTTCATTAGTTTAATATTACTTACTACTGCTGGTGTTTGGTGCCTGTGTGTCGGCTCTAAAAAGTCGCCCCGTACTGCATCATTGTGTAGTCATATTTTTCTGGTCCTCAGGGATCATAGAGTGTACATGTATGTTGTTTACATTTGAAAATGGAGTTCCGTTTATGCGCTAGGGGGCGTCAGTGGTGTAGCATCATTCATTACTACTGATGAACGGCTTCAATAAAACCGAGGCTGCTGTTTTCTCGTGCAGGCTATGCTTCCTAAGGGCTTTCCTTTTCATCAGTTTAATCTTATTTTCTAACACTGCTGTGAAAAAGAAATCACAAATCATATTAACATGTGTTCCTATCATTCTGTTCATATCCACACAACGCTCTGGTATTTTGTTCTGTTTTATCATAAAACATGACGTTAAAAACCGTCTTGTATTGTGGTGTTGCATAAATCCGACATACGCTCTCTATAAACAATTAGAAAAAGTATACACAATAACATAATTCAACTGTAAAGCAGAATGAAGAAATTCAATATAGTGTCAATGTTTCTATAACAGTTTACCTGTATATATGAGCGTTAATATTGTGTTTGAAGTGTCTGTTAGATTTAAATTGAATTTAAAATATATATGCAGACTCGGTTTGGTGTTTTAGATTATTTTCAAAAATGTTGGGGCACAAATGTAAGTCATACCAAGGCATGTAAGAACATATACTGGTTTATTGCCTGTAAGGTGCTCGAGCAAAGCGAGAGTGCACTATAATAAGTACTAATCTGATTGTGTATGTGATTTTGAGTTGACAAACCAACAAATGCCATGTCAATAACTCGGCTTTAAAGCATATCAATTAAATATTTAAATCCACTGATCATAAAAGAAATAGAAGAATGTATGTGTAATACACCTATAATTTACAACACACATGTATACTGATGCTAAAAAGAAACTGTCCACGCCTTAATGAGAAAATATTGTTATATTCCGTGTAGTTTATATAGGCATTTTTGTTATCTACTGGTAGGAAATTTATATATTTTAACGATATTGAACTTTTTGATAACAAAAGTTGATGACGAAGGTTTATTTCCGGTTAACATGGGGATAGTATAGAAATTAAAATTCGCAAATATGCAGTGTGCTTGCTTTCCTAAAGTGGTGACTAGTTTTTGGCAGATTGGGCACATTGAAGTCAATTTACGTTATGACCCCCTCTTCTACGACCTAATGCAAGTGTTCTTGATCGCTTCGATATGACATAACGTTTGCTGGTATGGCATTCTATTCTAGGACAAGAGCGGCTGTCAAGTCATTGATGTTGTTGATAACATGATTTTGTGAGAACATGCAGGCCGGGGCAAGACGTTAACGTCATGTCTTGCAATAAAAGCTTTTGTAAGCCTGGCCGGGTGTGGTCTTGCATTGTCATGCATTGAATACCCAGGCTGGTGCCCAAAGAAAGGCACAGCAACAGGCCGCAACACATTATCAACGTAACCGTAACCGTTAAGGTTGCCAATAATAATGACAAGATCCGTTTTGCGTCCACCTATTATGCCTACCCAGAACATTACCCTGCCTTCACCAAAGCAACAACGTTCTAACAGACATGTCTTATAAAACGGTATTGACATACCGTTGTTACCCTCGGCCTACCGGTGCGATCTCGCACGCTTCCAGAACCTTTGTAGCGTTGACGCAAAGTCAAAAAATGAATTTCTATGGAAGTTAAACTGCCTAGCGACGTCAGAGATGCTAATGCCAGAGGCAATTGCAATATAATTTGAAACCGTTCATTTTCGTGAAGTCGTGGCATCTTGTAAACGAGTAAAATTCAAAAGAAATTTTGGTTTTCTGGTCCAATAACAGCTTGACAATCGGATTATGGACACTTCGACGATGTAAACATGTTGCACTGGATCCTCGTGCCTAACATAGCAAAACAACGTCTGGTCATTTTGAAGGGCATCCACGCAGTCAAATACTGAGTAAGCAAATCTAGTTTGAAGGACCTATTGTCTTCTATCGTGACTCAAAAAATTGATGTCATACGCCTGGTAACAAAAACGTTATATAAAAAATAAAGAGCACAAGTTTTTAGCATCAGTATACAAAATATAAATTATCACATAATTCTCAGACGAATGTCATTTGATAAATATATATCAATATTCCCATTAAGTATATGCTTTGTTTGAGGTGAAGTTGAACAATATAGTACCAGCATGAATAGCATATTACAAATGAATAACGCGGAGTATTATGTAAATGTCAGTAAGACGCTTTTTGAAAGAACACTCCATTTAAGGCTTGTCAAAACAGACAGGATGCCCGTTGTCTTCGTCTAATATAACTTGATTGTGTTGATTAAACTGGATATGTAGCGAAAGGATAAACATTAAGCTGATATACGAACGTGCCAGACGAATATTTGCAATGATACAATACCTTTTGTCTGGATCAAGACTTGCAGACAACATCTGCAGAAGAATTTGTTCAATTTCCTGCTGGGCCATATCAACTTACCTTCTCTAACAACGGCCATAACAAACTCATCCTTTTAGTAAAACATGTAACAAGATGGTTGGACTTAAAAAACCATTCTGATGAACAGAATGTGATATTCGTAATTGTTGTGTTAATATAACAAAGCCCTATCTTCTTGATATAGGTACTTTATACATTTACTTAATTATTTAGAGGTTAATTCTTGGTTTTTCTTCGCCATTGTGAGACAGTACACCTTCCAGTTGAATATAGGCTTGAGGTATACTCTGTGTTTTGTGATGTTCTGTGTGTTTTTGTACGGGCCATTTTGTCATGGTGCCCTTAAACTTGACCTGTCCACATTGCTTACAACATTTTTTCTTTGAACATCTCTTCCATTTATATTGTACTTCGACGGCCGTTTTGACACACAAGTCAGGTGCATATACGCTAGCGTTTTTGGTATAAAGTCTTAAAGGGAAGCTGTCTGATTCTTTCACTAATTACAATTATGTAGGAAACACAAAAGTAAGTGTATCGATTAAAAATACTTAAGCCAACAAATGCACATTAAGCAAGATATTTCTAACTGAAATATAAATATCATTCTCAGGGTTTTAATAGAGGGAGGTAATCCAGAATTACTCAGTACAATTTGCCTGTTGAGGGCAACGATTTAAATTTAGAGTCCGACCA
>Ga0224511_10000538_pt1 | contig 18671 bp, 21 predicted proteins | sample SF_May12_sed_USG_2_FD_169988 | JGI IMG/M metagenome (GOLD analysis project Ga0224511, IMG submission 169988) | Sediment microbial communities from San Francisco Bay, California, United States - SF_May12_sed_USGS_8_1 | ecosystem: Environmental > Aquatic > Marine > Sediment | place: USA...
CATGTCCCTGTGCCTCGGTTTTTAGATTATTGGTGAGTTTATATTCATGCGTACGATTACGCTACGCTAATCGTACCTACGGTGTTCTGGTGATTTAATTATCTATACCATCAACAACCACATGGGTACAAACAACGTGTCCACCCTACAAAACTAAAACTATGCTTTTTTAACATGCTTCGATTTAAGCTTTAATCCTCCCAGGCCAGGCACTTTGCAATCAATATCATGATCCGCATTTTCCGCGGGATCAATCAGGCGAATATTTTTAACCTTGGTTCCAACCTTAACAACAGATGACGATCCCTTTATCTTTAAACCTTTAGTCACAATAACCGAATCACCATTATTCAGAATATGGCCATTCATATCACGTACCAGTGACTCATCTAATGAGGTATCTTGTGGCCACTCATGTCCGCAAGCTGGACAGACAAACATCTCACGATCTTCGTAGGCATATTCAGAATTACATTCGGGGCAATTGGGCATGCTCATAATTTTAACCGTTGTTACTAATGAGGTCTTATTATACTTAATGAAGCCAGGTAGGACGGGCAGGATTTCCTGCCCACCGAGATATTTGGGATCAAAGTAAAAACTCTCTACAGTGACATTTAGCACGGTAGAAAAACACAGTGTCAGACTTGATTGATTTTGAAGCTATAGGCTTCTCATGTGCCAACATGAAATAAAACAACAAATACCTGGATACTTCAATTTGAGAAAAGCTTACATCTTTATCTTTAAACTAAATTAAAGTTTTTTCTACCGATCTCTTTCTATCACGCATACCATTAAAAATAGACTTTGCCATATCAGCTGGAAATTCTTTTGGTAAATTAGACTGAACAATATCAATAACGCCATCTAAACTTTCAATAACGTCTATGATTATCCTGTTCATTTCCTCATCTGGAAAATTATCTCGATTTGACTGATTAAACCAATGCCTTACAGCCATATTATATGGATGATAATGCGTATTTTTACTATGCAAGGCCATTGCCATTTTTATTTCTTTTAAATCAAGTTGTTTTTTTTCAATCAAGGGGTAAGCAGAAATGACATCATAGATAGGCGTTAAATAAAAACGACCCTGCTGCTTAAGAAAAATACTAAAGTTTTTTGCATGGCCATCAATAGCCGCAAGCAACCAAAATAAAAAAATTGTTTTCATAAATTGCTTACGAGCAGCCTCAGCATCTATAGCTGAAGCGAGTAAATTCATAATTTCAGAAATACCTGGCCCACCGTCCGATTCGTATTTCAAAGCCGGTGCAAAACCAAGTGACTGGCACATATCTTCCTGCGGCTGCCTTACTATCCATGATTTATCTTTTGATAACTCACGATCAAACCTTTCAACTACTAAAACTTTTATATCATCGAACGTTTGAATTTTCGTATAAGCAACTGGCAAGCCAAACTCTCTAAGAATCTCAAGACAAATCCATTCATTTTCGACACTATCTGAAAGATCTATATTGTTGTATTGAATTCTACCAATAGGTAATTTAAAAATATGAGTTGTAGGTGTCGAACCAATGGGACGCTGCCATTGTTTATTGTGCCAGAGGAACGCCGTTTTTTCCTGAGCACCTGCAATAGATATTCTGAAATCATTTTTATTAGACATACCCAGTGGTGCTGCCTGATAATCTTTTAGTGTTGCTGCAATTTCGGCATCACTAATTGGCATACATTCAATCTTTTTTACTTCAACTTCTGACTGTTTACTAAAAAGCTGTATCGCACCAACACAGTCCATACCAATATCGGCTAACAGATCAAATGATTTATTTGTTTTACTTGCAAACCGAGCCTGAATCCTGTTTCTTATTTCCAGGTTATCAGGTAACAGGTTGTCAAAATAATTGTACACATCGTTACCTTTATGCACTTTATCAGTCAAGGGTAATGACAGTGACAGAGGAATAGCGGCTGATTTTTCAAGCCAGACATCACTATATATGAATTCCTGCGCACCATTAGAATGGTTGATGTATTCACCAACTTCATTACCATTCATATATACAAACAGGGAAGCCATTACCAAAGCTCCTCATCCAATGAGGCAGAATTTCGACTTTTCATATGCATTTCTAAATTAAGAGCTGACATCAATCTAAATAAAGTATCAATATGCACCCCTGCTGTACCAGACTCTATTTTAGAAATTGACGCCTGCCGTATATTAAATTTTTTCCCAACCTGAGTTTGCGTTAGACCTTGTTCTTTTCTGTACTTTCTAAGCACTAAACCAAGCGTTTTAGATGATGTAATTGGAATCATAATTAACTCACATATACGTTTTTGTGTATATATGTAAGATATACTCAAATACGTATAAAGTCAATTTATACGTTAATAAGTATATAAAAGCACTTTACCCCATCCTGTACAACCTGCCTCAACTTTTAACTTTGGCAGGCTCAAAAGCATATCGGAATGACGGTGTAGTGTACTTATCGAAAATGACGGCTAAATCAAACTTTCTTAAACGGCCTAAACATCACCAACAACAAAGGCAACACCGTTAAATCTGCTATCAACGCCGTAAACATGGCAAACGCCGTCAGCAAACCAAAATAAATCGTCGGAATAAAATCAGACAACGACAGAATAGAAAAACCAACGATGATTGTGATCGTCGTGTAATACATAGCACGGCCTATGCTGCCATGACTGCGTTTAACCGCGGCACGATAATCACCGTCAACTTTTAGCTCGGTACCAAAACGATGCACATAATGAATCGTATCATCAACGGCTATGCCAATACTGATGGCGGCAATGGTGATGGTCATGATATCCAGCGGGATGGCCAGGGCACCCATCAAACCCAGCACTAGCACTGCGGCAATGATATTAGGAATGATGGCAACACTGGCCACTTTCACTGACCTGAATAACAGGGCGAACATAATAAGGATGGCAAAAAATACGGTGCCGAGAGTAAGAATTTGTGAACGAAAAAGGCTTTGCAGTAAATTGTTATATAGAACAACCATGCCGGTCAGGTTGACCTGTTCTGCTGAGATGTCTTCCATATTATCGAGATCGTGTTCGATTTTTTGCAGCAGCGCCTTTCGTTGTAGTGTTGGGTCTGATTCGTAAACGCGCAATGAAAAACGCAGCTGGTTGCCATCTTCAGAAAGATAAGGACTTATCAGGGCACGTCTCATTTCATCCGGCACTCGTTTGTGCAACAGGGCGAGGAACGGGTCGTCAAGCAGTTCACCTTCGTTGAGCTGTTTCAGCATTTCCATGGCGGTTGATATGGAAAGCACCTTGCCGCTTTCACGCAGGCTGTCCAGGTAATCGTGTATTTCACCGGCCTGTTTGAGTCCGTAATTATTAAACCAGTAACTTGTTGCTGTAATACTCGGTGTTATCTCTGCTTCGAGCTCGGCAAACAATTCATCGTCTTCATCTTCATTATTGTCTGGCTCGGGCTCATCGGTGAAATGGGCGGGTGCGTTGATGATGACATCCAGCGGTGTTGTGCCGCCGAGTTTGTGGTCGACCAAATACATGCCCTGGTAGATTTCTGTGCTTTGTTTGAAGTTGTCGATAAAACGGTTTTCGACGCTAAGCTGCGACATGGCGATGACGCATAACAGCATGGTAATAAAAGTGATGGCTAATACGGATCGGCCAAAGCGTTCTATCAGGCGTGCGAACCAGCCGGTGATCTCGCCGGTGACATCTTTCTGTTTTTTACGCGGTACGGGTTTGAGTAAAAGCAGCGCACAGGGAAAAAGCGTAAACGCCAGTATAAAAGAGATGGTCAAACCTATGACCATGATCCAGCCAAAATCGATCACCGGGCGTATGTCACTGGTGACCAGGGAAGCGAAAGCGACCATGGTGGTGATAACGGTATAAAGGCAGGGCACCACTTTGCTGCGCACGGTTTCACGCACCAGGTAACCCTGTTCTGCGTTTTCGTTGATTAATTCCAGTTCACGATAACGAACAATAAGATGAATAGACAGGGACAGGCTGAAGATTAATAACAGGGCCAGGAAATTGGATGACACGATAGTCACGCGCCATTCCACCAGGCCAAGGTAACCAATGACCATGATGCTCGCTGTCAGTGCGGTGAGAAATGGCAACACCACCCAGCGTGGCTGGCGAAAAATAACTGTGAGCAGTAAGGCCAGTATCACCAGCACGCCGATGCCGAATACCTTAATGTCGTGGCGTACAAAGTCCATCATGTCGGTGACAATCATTGGCAGACCGCCAAGGTTTAACTGCGCACTATCGCGGTGCTGGTCAAGAATGTTACGAATTTCCTGAATGTCTGATGCTTCCTGTTCAGTTAATTCTGAGGTGTAGCGTTTGAATTCTGTTGTCAGGCGATCAAGTTCAGCGGTTTCGGATTTGTTTAATTGGGTACTGAGTTGTTTTTCACGCAGGCCATCACGTGCATTGCGTAATTGTAGATAAGTATCATCACGACGAAAATTGACCTGCAGGGCTGTCACGCTGCCGTCTTCGCTGAGCAGGTTATTGCGGTATACAGGGCTTTGTAATAACTCCTGCCGCGCCAGTGTTCTATCGACCGAGGCCGATTCAAGTGTTGGAATATCTTCTTCTAAATCTGAGAGCGACACAGGTGGGCTCTGGATTAACGGCACATCCAGTATGCTGATAACAGATTTGACCCTTTCTATCGCCGTCAGGCTGTCACGCAATTGGCGTAAATCATCCAGGTTCGTCTGTTCAAACAGATCCTGTTCAGGCGTGTAGGTGATGATCAGGTAATCATCAGATCCATATCGTGCATTGATGGCGCGGTAGTATTTCAAGCCTTTATCGTTTTCTAGAACCAGCGAGTCAGCCGATATATCCAGCCGCAAATCCTGCGCAAACCAGCCGAAAAAGAGGGTGGTTATAAATAACAGGGCAAGAACGGCAACAGGTTTATCGAGTACCCATCGTTCATACCATGCCGCCAGTAATTGATTGTAGTGATTGATATTAATAAGTCCTTTGCGACTCTGCTTACCTGGTGTCCATCATTATTCAATATGCATAATAGATCAATAGGCTTAAGGGTATTGGAGTGATTTGACAGACCAAATTAGTCGAGAACAACAAGACAACACCCCCAATTTCAGTTATCTTTCCCCTCCCAACAACAAACCAGCCAAAACGTGAAAACCAATACCCGAATCGATGCACTGGTGCCATGGAACCCCAATTTCGACAGAGACAAACCCCTGTTCGAACCCCTGCGCCCACTACTCACCCCATTCCGCAAGTTTACCGAATGGCCGGGGCTGGATGCCTACCAGCAACTACTCGAAAATGCCGAACCGCCACTGCGCACCCAACACGGCGCTGTACTGAAAATCGTCGCACAGGAGGGCAAACCCAACCACTTTGAGCAACACTATGCACCACGTATCTATTTGCATGGTGAGATCCAGACCCGTACTAAAAACTGGCACGATTTCTTTCAACTACTGACATGGTTCATCTTTCCCAAAACTAAGGCGGTGATTAACGCCATTCACATTCCACGGGCAAAACAACGTATCGAAAACGGTGATGTTGGGCGACGCACACCAATAGAGAACATGCTGTCGCTATTCGATGAAGGCGGCGTGGTGATCACCAGCTGCGAGCCAGAGCTGCTGCAACTGGTCAGGGACTTTAAATGGAAAGAACTGTTCTGGCAGAACCGCGACGAGCTGGCTGGCAAATTCGAGTGCACCACCTTTGGCCATGCCATGTTTGAGAAGGCACTCGCGCCCTATCTCGGCATGACCGCCAATGCAATTCTGTTAGATGTCAATGAGAGTTACTTTGCCATGCCCATGAATGAGCGTCTCGCTTATATCGATGAGCAGTTGGCTGCAATATTTTCTAGCGGTGAGCAGTATCGTCAGCCACACGACCTTAATCCCTTTCCGATACTCGGTATGCCTGGCTGGCATTTGAATAATGATGTTGAAGCCTATTACGATAACAGTCATTATTTTCGATCTGGCAGACGGGCTAAACATAAAAACAAATATTAGAATCCGGTGCAGCAAGCAATCATTTTTGTCTAATATTTTTCTTTTTGCCCCTGCGAAAAAAATTTTATTTTTTGATGGCTTAACTAAGGCAAGACAATTAATTCATAACCCATGTCTACATAATCATTTATTTGCGCGGGGCCGGTTGCAGATACATTGACATAATCTGGAAAATCTTCCGGAAATTTATTTTTCCATTCGGCATGTGTGCCACAAACGTGCACGTCCACATCGTTTGATTTAACCATTTGTTCGACCAGGCTATGAGCTATAGTTTCGGTGCTACGATTTTCTGTTAACAAATCAAACTGTTCATTGCCGTGAGTGACTATGGCAACAGGTAGCCCAGGAAAACGATCGCGTAGTTTTTTTATATCAGCTTTAATGGCAGGCAATAGTTTACTCAACAAGCCCGATTCGCCACTAACAATCTCAAACACAACGCCATAAGGTGCCTGTTTTTCAGCAAGCAGGGTATCAACATCTGTCGACCATGCCGAGGTACAGCCTAGTAAGGTTAGAGAAAAAATGATTATCTTTAATAATGCGTTTTTCATAATTTATGTATTCTCACGCAGAATCATGGGAACAAGTCAAAAACAAAAGCCTAGATCTCTCACATTCGTTCGAGATGACAAAAAAACAATCAAACAAGCTGTACTGTTAAATCTCCTCAATCTTCCGGCACATAATATTCAGTTTGCGTTCCCACCGTTGCCTGGTCATCAAACACTTTAAATTCATGAGTACCTAGACGAATTGAATCTCCATGCATGAGTTTTGATTCTGTTATCAATGCATTATTTACATAGGTGCCGTTTGTGCTACCCAGATCTTTAATGGTGATATCAAATATTTGAGGGAAAAATTCATCAGCCTTAAGCGTGATAAGCGCGTGGTTGCCACTGACCACGCCATCGTCAAGTTGCAGGCTATTACCCTCATTACGACCTATAGTGAATTCTCCTTCGGCCATATCAATATCTGAAGCTGCAATACCATTAACGATATGTTTTAGTTTTATCAAAATTCACTCCTTAACATGTATATGTACTTTCAATTCCACAGGCATGAATCGCCCGAGCATCTATTATAGTTCGATCAGCCTGGGTTAGGCCAATTTAAGCGGTAAGTTCTCAAATATCGCCAGCGAATATAGCATTTGTTCTACAAATTTCCACCACGAATAACATCCAGCAACTGCGCACATTGTCGATCTAATTGCTGCCATTCATCCGGCATATTTAAAACGGCAACTGTGCCCGTAGTCATTAAACTACCATCCTTATAAAAATTTTCACCCACTTCTGCCAGGTGTAATAATAAATCTTCAAAACCGGGGTTATGGCCAACGATCATCGGTCTTTTATATTCAATATCTATCTCAGATAATACTACCAACAGCTCACCAGCACTGGCATTATAAATACGTGGATCCTGCTTTATTTCTGGTATACCAATAATATCTGCAACAAATTGACTGGTGGCCAGTGCCCGACTGGCAGTCGATGAGAGAATCAAATCCGGTAGCAATGGCTGCTGCTTTAACCATTGGCCGATATTTCTGGCTTCCTGCTCACCGCGTTCTGTCATCGGCCGTTGCAGGTCATCAATCTTCATTTCCCAGTTGGCTTTGCCATGGCGCATGATTAATAACTGCCGGCATGGGTTCTCATTAATTTGATTCATAAAAGCCTCCGTTGATCTATTTAATAGCACTGATCTTGATAACCAACTTTATCAGCTCCAGATCGCAATATTGAATAACTTATCCCGCTTTTTGCGTCTGTTGATTAGTATATCGCGTAGCCTATAATGAAGTAACGTCCACCTGTAATTAACTAATGCTATGGCCAAACATTTTTCCTATCGCGCTCTTATTCGAGGACTAGAAAATCTCTATGCCAAAATTTCCCTGCTTGTATTGCACAAGCGTATCAATAGCTATCATGGTAATGCTACATATAAGGAGCACGCCAAAAACATAAAGACACCCTTGATGGAATTCATTGAAACCACCATCAAACAGGCGGTAAAAACAGGTAACACGAACGGCAATAATAAACCTGCATCAAGCAATAGCAATAACAATCCTCAGCCTGTTCATCCAGCAAAGCAGAAAACTGAACATCACCAATTAAGCAGGGAACGCATTGACGAGTTATCAAAATACTTCAAAGAAAGAAACAAGGGGCCCGATCTACACCCTCCAATTCAGAAACAACTTGAACACAGCGTATGGGAGCATCTTCATACCGCTCTAAGATATGCCGGACTGGGAGATAAGCGAAACTCAAAAATGCACGCAGATATAGTTGACAGTGCATGCAAGGAATTAGCACATTATATGGATGAAGAACCTTATCTGGCATTCATTACAGATATTGAAGATCATCTGGCTGCCCTGAAAACCAGTCACAAAAACAAAGACTCATAAAAAGTGGGCGATTATACAAACATCATATATGAGCTGGTGGTGATCTTCGCCGGTGCCACGGTGTTTGCCACAGTATTCCTGTACCTGAAACAACCGGTAATGCTGGCTTATATTGTATTTGGCATGGTCGCTGGACCCTGGGGTCTGGGTGTAATCAAGCACCCCGAGCACATCGAACAACTTTCACACCTCGGTATTATTCTGCTGTTATTTCTCATCGGCATTAGCCTGCAACCAGCACGACTCATCAAACTATTCAGCAAAACTGCATTATTCACACTGGTAACCAGCGCCCTGTTTATGCTGCTCACCACGGCTATCGCCAAAACATTTGGTTATAGCATGAATGAAAGCCTGGTCATTGGTGCGGCCATGATGTTTTCCAGCACCATTGTCAGCCTGAAATTAATACCAACCACGACACTGCATCATCAGCATCGCGGCGAAATGATGACCAGCGTACTGTTGTTACAGGATGTCATCGCTATTGTGCTCATTCTCACCCTGTCCAGTAGCGCCCAGGAAAACGTCTCGCTCTCCGCCCTGTTACTAATGATCAAACTCATTGTCCTGGTGCTGGTTTCTTTCTTCAGCGTTCGTTATGTAATCAACGCCCTGTTCCAGCGCTTCGATATTATCGCTGAATACGTTTTTCTATTATCACTGGGCTGGGGACTACTCGGTGCTGGCGTGGCCGAATACATCGGATTATCTTATGAGATGGGTGCATTCATCGCTGGCGTGAGTTTTGCCTCATCACCGGTGGCACAAATTGTCGCCGAAAACCTGAAGCCCCTGCGTGATTTTTTCCTGATCCTGTTTTTCTTTGCCATTGGTGCCAATATAAATATCCACATGGCCGGATATGTATTACTTGAAGCCAGCATCATTGCCATTGCACTGGTTCTATTCAAACCTGTTATTTTCCGATACGGCTTTCAATGGATTGGCGAACCCATCAACACCTCGGCAGAATTGGGGGCGCGTTTAGGCCAGGCCAGTGAGTTCTCCCTACTAGTTGCCTTTAGCGCCCTCAGCGGCCAACTCATCAGCGAACAGGCTTCATACTTGATACAGACTGTAGTAGTGATGACTTTCATACTCTCAACTTACTGGGTGGTTTATAAATACCCAACACCAATATCAAGTAGTGCCACACAAAGAAAAGATTGAGTCATCAAATAAGTCGCACCAGCAAAATAACTATGGCAACATAAGCTCATGAAAACTTATCTGGTTGGCGGCGCAGTTCGCGATGAATTACTCGATTTTCCATTCCACGAAAAAGATTGGGTAGTGGTTGGAGCTACGGTTGAGGAAATGCTTGAACAGGGCTATCAGCAGGTCGGCAAGGACTTTCCTGTTTTTCTTCACCCCGAAACTAAGGACGAATACGCACTGGCACGTACCGAGCGCAAAACCGCTGCTGGTTATAAGGGCTTTGCTGTTCATGCTTCGCCAGAAGTCACATTAGAAGAAGATCTGGCACGTCGCGACTTAACCATTAATGCCATTGCCAAAGATGAAGACGGCAATATCATTGACCCTTACAACGGCCAGCAGGATGTTCATGACAAGATTCTGCGTCACGTCTCACCTGCTTTTTCTGAAGACCCGGTTCGTATTTTACGCGTTGCACGTTTTGCCGCACGTTATTTACATTTAGGTTTTATCATCGCCGATGAAACAATGCAGCTAATGAAAGACATGGTAGCTGCAGGTGAAGTTGATGCACTGGTACCAGAGCGTGTCTGGCAGGAAATGGAAAAGGCTCTGGGTGAACGCTCACCTTCACGCTTTATTGAAGTGCTACGCGATTGCGGTGCACTCAAGATAATTTTGCCCGAGCTGGATTGTCTGTTCGGCGTACCACAACCTGAAGAACATCATCCTGAAATTGATACTGGTATTCACACACTTATGGTTCTACAACAGGCCTGCAAACTCAGCCAGGCCACCGACGTGCGTTTTGCTGCACTGATGCACGACCTTGGCAAAGGCACCACACCCAAAGAAGAATGGCCACGTCACATTGGCCATGAAGCACGCAGCGCCGACCTGGTACTGGAAGCGTGTAAACGTTTACGCATCCCAAATGATTACCGAGATTTAGCTGAACGCACCGCACGTTTTCACATGCACTACCACCGTGCGCTGGAGCTAAAAGCTTCAACCATGGTAGAAACACTGACAAAACTTGATGCTTTCAGAAAACCCGAACGTTTTGAAAAATTTCTGCTGGCCTCTGAAGCTGATGCCCATGGCCGAACTGGTTACGAAGACAAGTATTTTGAACAGGGTGATTTTTTCAGAAGAGCATTCAGGGCAGCAAACAGTGTAGATGTCGCCGCGTTGAGAGAACAGGGTTTTGAGAACCTGGATTTAGCCAATAAAATTCACGAAGAACGAATTCGATTGGTAAAGGAAGTTAAAGGATAAACCCCTTACTTGTCATCTCGACCAGAGGGAGAGATCTTATGGTTACCGGGCAACATTAAAACGTGAGATTTCTCGTCGTATCACTGTAAAAAATACAGCGACACTCTGTCGAAATGACAGATAATTCTAAATGTGCATTTCAACTTTCTTCAAGATTAATCTAAACGCTGGGACTCGTGTAATTAATAAAGCAACCACCACACCCGAAGTGTTTGCCACCATATCAGCAAACTCAGCCATGCGTGCTGGATCAAAACTTTGCACAAATTCCATCACTAGCCCCATAAAAATAAATGCGAGTGCATAGATAGCGCGCATTTTTTTTACATGATAAATCTGGGCGAACCAGCCCATTAAAACAAAATAAGCCAGAAAATGCCCAAGCTTGTCAAAGTAAGGAACTTCAACATCAGGAAGAGGAGGTGCACTGGTCATTGACAAATACATCACTAGCGCAACCAGCACATATCCAATAATCAACCAGAGTTTTTGATAACGATAGACAGGATTAATTTCTTGCATTATAAAAACAGCGCCAGTAGTACTGTACCTAATAGCATGCGATAAATCACAAACGATAGCATGCTAATTCTTTCCAGCAATTTAAGGAAAAAGTGAATGCAGGCATAGGCGCTAAGCGCAGAAATCATGGCACCCATCATTAGAAAATTAATATCCGTCACGCTGGCCACCTGCACATATTCCAGCGTGGAAAGTCCACCCGCCAACACGATAACAGGAATAGACAATAGAAAAGAAAATCTTGCCGCTGACTGACGAGTTAGGCCCAGCATCAGGGCTGCGGTAATAGTTATGCCGGAACGTGAGGTACCAGGTATTAGTGCTATCGCCTGTGCCACGCCAATAATTAAAACATCCTTCCATTGCAAACTATGTTCATCACGGTTCAGGTTTTTATTACGATCGGCCAGCCATAATAAGAGGCCGAAGAAAACAGTAGTGACGGCAATCACCAGGGGGGTTCGTAGATGATCACTAATAATATCTTTAAACAACAGACCCGCCAGGCCAACTGGAATAGTGCCGAGTAAAACAGCCCAGGCTAATCGGCTATCGGGCGTATGTTTGCCACCTAGTGAACCCAGCCATTCAACAAACATTTTTGCCAGCTCTTTTCGGAAATAAATAACCACTGCCGATAAAGTACCGGCATGCACGGCCACATCAAAAGCTAAACCCTGATCCGGCCAATCGGTAATTATTGGCACTAAAATTAAATGTGCCGAACTGGAAATGGGTAAAAATTCTGTTAAGCCCTGAACCAGTGCCAGAATAATAACTTGAAGAATATCCACTTTTACAATCTTCCTCTTAGGTCCTGCATGATGAAACCTCGTAAAGGCTCATCGTAATTTTTTGTTAAGGCCATGACTTTAAATCGCTCACCCATTTCGGATGGCATGGTCAGTGTTTTTATTTGCTGTGACAATATCACCTGATTTTTTACATCATCTGTCACCTGTTGTTGATGCAATTCATCAATACCAGTGCCCATCAAAAACATTGCCTGTGTAGTGTAGCCACTGACATCAAAGCCTGCATCGACCGCCGAATATGCAACCTCGGTAAAATCAACAAAAGAGGTGATGTCCTGCAGGCCGGGATACCAGAGTGGATCAGCATGCGCACGATGTTGATAATGACACATCATCGTACCCATCTGACGTTCTTCATGATAATACTCAGCGGCAGCGTAACCGTAATCGATTAACAGGACCATGCCCTGTTCCAGCATCGTAGAGATTGATTCCAGCCAGGCTGAAACTGAGGGATTAAATTCAGAACAGTAGCCATCGGGTAAACTCACTTCGATTCTTTCTTCAATACGACGAACAGCTGCTTCAATAGTTTCGTTTGCCTTTTTGTATTCTGAAGTCAGCTTATTATTTACACAATGAACCTGAAGTGCCTCAACGGTTCCCTGATTAATACGAAAACATTCCACTGGCATGGCATCAAGCACTTCATTGGCCAGCACAACACCGCTAAATTTTTCTTCTACCAGTCCATCCAGCCAGACAACGTGATCCAGTAAGTGTGGCGCTTTATTTTTAATTGTTTCATGTTGGCGTTGTTTCAGACTGGCACTCAATTCAAGAATAAGATATTGCTCAGGCAAGGTCTCCATTCGTTCCAGTTCCAGCAACATATCTGCCGCCATAACGCCAGAACCAGCGCCAAATTCCAGCACCCTGGACTCAGACATCCCCAACAAAACATCTGCCACCTGCCGCGCAATACACTGTGCAAACAAGGGAGACACTTCAGGTGCGGTAATAAAGTCGCCTTCTGCACCAAATTTTCTTAACTCACCGCTGTAATAACCCAGCCCCGGTGCGTATAAAGCCATTTGCATGAATTCACTGTATGGAATCCAGCCAGACGATTGATTGCACTGCTCTTCAATCTGCGTGCACAGCGCCTGACTACAGTCTTTGGCTGCAGCGCCCGGCTCGGGTAATACATCAGCGGATTGAGTCATAGAGTGTGGTTCATTCATGCTTTATATGCGATTATTGAGACTTGGAGCCATGTTAAATAAACAGTGATGGATTCTACCCTATGAATAATAAAGTTGTACTCATTACCGGCGGTGCCAAACGAATCGGTGCAGAAACTGCACGTAGCCTGCATGCGGCAGGCATGAATATCGTGATTCATTATCGGTCTTCACAACAAGCAGCCGATGAACTTTGTTATGAGCTGAATCAGGCGCGTCAAAATTCAGCCTCGGTAGTACAGGCTGACCTGGATGATGACCATGCCTATGGCAAGCTGATTGAAGATACTGTCGAGATCTGGGGGCAACTTGATGTGCTGATCAACAACGCCTCCAGCTTCTTCCCAACTGAAGTCGGCAGCATTACTCTCGGTCACTGGCATAATCTGATGAATAGCAATTTGAAGGCACCCCTGTTTTTATCACAGGCAGCGACACCCTTCCTGAAGGAAACCCGCGGCTGTATTATCAACATGGTGGATATCCACGCCTTCCGACCCATGAAAAAACACCCGGTTTACTGTGCCGCCAAAGCAGGTCTGGCCATGCTCACGCAATCCCTGGCCAAAGAACTCGGCCCCGATATTCGGGTTAACGGTATTGGCCCCGGTGCTATTCTGTGGCCGGACAATGATATGGACGAAACCACCAAACAACATATCATCGAACGTACGGCACTGAAACGACACGGCGAACCCAAAGACATTGCCAAAGCCATTTTATTTTTAGTTCGCGATGCGGATTACATCACTGGACACATCGTACCGGTAGACGGCGGCAGGTCTCTGAATATTTAAAATCACTATGCCCACAAAAATCGGTCTCATTAGCGACACCCATTCCACACTGGCACCACTCCAGGAAGCGCTGACCATTTTCAGGCGCGAACAGGTCGACACGATTATTTGCGCTGGTGACATTGCAGGTTACGGCGAAAAAAAAATTAAACATGACGTCGAACCATTAATCGATCTTCTAGAAGAACATAATTGCCTGATGGTTTCGGGTAACCATGACCACTGGTCTGAAGAAGATCATGCCGAACAGAATAAAGATAAACTCAAACACTTTTTTGATAGCCTGCCTTCTCACCTGGAACTAAATATTGAAGGCAAACGTATTTATGTTGTTCACTCCAGTCCACCTGATGAGGAACACGGTGGTATTAAGCTACTCGATCCTGAAGGTGAGATTTATCAGGACAGAAAAGAACTATGGGCAAACGAACTTAAAGATCTAAATGCTGATATTTTAATCGTCGGTCATACACACCAAATTCTTTGCGAACAGCTGGGGGATGTTTTGCTGATCAATCCTGGTAGCACCATTTTTAATCACAACTGTTCAATATTGAGCCTGCCCGACATGCAGGTGACTCACTACGCCTTATCCAACAAGACGCCTATTAAAGTATGGAACTGGGGCATGCTTTTTGACAAAAAATAAAAAACTAATATGGCATAAAAAAAGCTCCATAAATGGAGCTTTTTTTATATTACAGAATTATTAATTATAAGTTCTCTTCATAGCTGTAAGTAATAACATACTGTAGATCGACAGCATCCGCCGTAGTTATGGTTGCATCAAGTTCCGTCACTGTTGTTTCAATGGGCGGAACGGAAGTATCAACCTCTATCGTCGTGGTTACAGAATTTATAACAATATCACCGACTGAGTTATAAAAAGTAATAAACATATCTTCAACAATTTGAGTATTACCATTCGGCACTGGTACATAAGCCGCCGGCATATTTATTGCGAGTAACAAAGAATCATATGCAACATCATCAATTAAAATATCCATATTGACTGAGTAGGCGCCTATTTCTTCAACAGCATCGCCACCAATATCAGAACCCGTAATGTCAACATTAGGGTCAAATATAATCGTACTTGCTATACCAGCAATATTTATCGTGCCCGCTGGAAGGTCTATCGTCATCGCATCGAGCAGACCATCAATACTGGTGCCATTAGTCGAAAATAGTGTTGCAAAAAAATCATAGGTCAGCGGATCCAGACCTAAACCGAAAAATTGTGTACTCAGGTTTAAATTTATTTTGGCCTGAATATCTTTTACTGCAAGCGCATCTATAGTGCCAAATGAACTCACCCAGTTATCATACAAAAGGCCGGGGTCAGATCCACCATTAGCCATATACATAGTGAAGTTCGTTAGCGGCGTGACATTAACGACAATATTGGGTTCTTCCACATAGGAGTACAAATCAGGATCAACCCCATTATCAGCCACTGTTTTCAATATAAAGGGGGCAACCATACCTCGGGCATCAAATCTGAAATAACCATCTACATTAATGGGCTTGGTCATTTCAGTACCTTCAGAGTCCATCAGGTATACCGTTCCCGCTGTAGCTGCGCCATTTGCCGCCATACCCACCACATCTTCCGGGGCACCATCAGTATCACTACATGAAACCAGGGCGAGAGCGACTAATATTACGCTCAGGCCTTTTGTCAACGGTCGGTTTATAACCCGACTAAATAAATTAAACACCCATAATCTCCCGATAAATAAGATACGCCATTTTTTACAACGACTGGTGTGGCCATTTTACACTATGTGTGTAATTTCAGGAATGAGATGGACAATACAAATAAAATCATCCCTGTTAGCGATTCGGTTCATAAGCTTCATATTGTGGTAGATCATCGCAGATCTCATCCCAATCAGCCTTCGAGGTGGCAAAAATATGCGCTGCGGGCCTTTCACTAATGTCCGATTCTATGACTCCAAGACGAACCCGCACTTTATCTGGATTTGATGTGTTTTTGCTGATGATTGGCGAACCACAATGCCGACAGAAATATTTTGTTTGCTCTGCAGAGGTGGCATAGCCTGTCATTTTATCCTCACCCGAGATGAAAACAAATTTATCAACATCAACATTTCCATTAGTAGCAAATGCACTACCCTGTGATTTTCGACATCGTGAACAGTGGCAGTAAACAATGCTGTCTATCTCGCCTGTTATTTCAAATCGAACTTCGCCGCACAGGCAAGCGCCCTGATATATTTCCCTTTTATTCATTTCATACTCCTGTCAATGTCCAAATATAACTGCCACACTAATCGCTGCGAACAGTATAATTACCTAAATAGATAATAACACGGCGCCACAATGAAATTACTAATACGCAATCTTGCACGAACAACCACTGAGAGCGAGCTCCAGGCCATATTCGAAACATACGGCGCTGTGCAATTCTGCAATATAGTGATGGATGAGAAAACCGGAAAGTCCAAGGGTTTTGGCTTTGTCGGCATGCCGAAAAAGGATGAGGCCAGAGCCGCAATGAAGGCACTTAATGGAACAGAAATTGCTGGCAGCAAAGTTCGTGTTAAAAAAGCTGTAAAAAAATCAGAATAGTGCCGAATGACAGCGGTAACAAATTGAGAAAACAGGATCCACTACACGGCATAACACTAAAGGCGATAGTAACCCAGCTGGTTGATCACTATGGCTGGGAAGAACTGGCTCGTCGTATCAATATAAAATGCTTCAGCAATGAGCCCAGTATTAATTCCAGCTTAAAATTTCTGCGCAAAATGCCATGGGCACGAAAGGCCGTTGAAACACTTTACCTACAGACTAAATGGCCAGCTGACTAAGTATAGATGCGAATGAATTCACAGCTACAGAAAGGTTCTTTAGAGATTGAGCCTCAAAGAATAATTTAACGCCGCCTTGAATCTCGGTAATCGTGCGTTTCCACTTCGATATCTGCCTTCACCTCATCACGACTCCGCTCATAAACAATTTCACGACCCATGGCAGAACCTACATAAGCCATGCCATTAGCTGTCGGCAACAGCTCACATTTAACACTGTGAACACCTTCACCTAAAACCACTTCAATCCTGTCTTCACGTTTACTGAACACCCCCACATCCAAAATCGCATCTGTTTCGGTGACACGTACTTTTATTTTTTGATCATTCATAGAAAACACTCCATTATCGACAAGCTAACCATTTATTTTTTAATTAAAAAATAAAACTGCTCCCCATCTTCACCCTGTTCAAGCAATTTAAGATTCATCTGACGGCAATAGGACGGTACATCAGACTGCATTGCTTCTTTTTGGCTAACCGCTAACAACTTCATACCCACTTCCAATGCTTCTACGGCTTCGGTTAATTTTGAAAAAGGAACGGCACAATCCAGCCCCGAAATATCCACATACATATTACATTCTATCGAACTAATATCCATTGTTTATCTCTAACACGACGTTATTAAAATTTTAAACTAAAACAATCAGGCTATTATGGGAAAAATCATCAAGCAATCGACTTTAACCTGTCCACATTGCAAAAATCAGAAGACTGAAATCATGCCGGATGATGCCTGCCAGTGGTTTTATAGGTGCGAAAGCTGCAAAACATTACTTAAACCACTCCTGGGAGATTGCTGTGTATTCTGCTCCTACGGCACTATGCCATGCCCACCAATCCAGCAGAAAAATAACTCCTGCTGTAGCGATTAAATCACCACCACTATTTAGCAGGTTGTGCTCGCTTAAAAGTCCATTGTTTATCATCAGAATCAGCTTTTGAATATTTATAACCACCTTCTTTAAATTTTTTCAGATCTTCAGCTTTCTCTATTCGATTACGCAATATGTAATCGGTCATCATGCCACGTGCACGCTTGGCAAAAATTGCAACAACACGTGTCTTACCATCTTTAGTTTCTTTAAAGTTGATATTCAGCAGACGACCTTTTAACAGTTTTGGTTTTACTGATTTGAAATATTCATTGGAGGCCAGGTTAACCAAAACTGGTTCCTGCTGTTTAAGCAGTTCTTTATTAAGACGTTCAGTAATGCTTTCGCCCCAGAATTGATAGAGGTTGTCACCACGTGGGTTTTTTAATTTAGTTTTCATCTCCAGCCGATACGGCTGAATTAAATCAAGTGGGCGTAAATAACCATACAGGCCAGAAAGTATGCGCAGGTGTTTCTGGGCGTAGTCCAGATCAGCAGCACTAAACTTCTCAATATCAATGCCACTATAAACATCACCCTTAAAAGCAAAGATGGCCTGCTTGGCATTGCTGGTTGTGAAGGGTGTTTTGAAATTTTTAACACGAGCTACATTCAGCTTTGCAATATTTTCGCTGATGCTCATCATTTCCTGTAATTCGCCACTTTTCACTTTGCGTAATTCCTTGATCAGCAGTTGCGAATCATCCAGGGCTACGGGGGT
>Ga0224511_10000539_pt1 | contig 18670 bp, 5 predicted proteins | sample SF_May12_sed_USG_2_FD_169988 | JGI IMG/M metagenome (GOLD analysis project Ga0224511, IMG submission 169988) | Sediment microbial communities from San Francisco Bay, California, United States - SF_May12_sed_USGS_8_1 | ecosystem: Environmental > Aquatic > Marine > Sediment | place: USA...
TGATGAGGAAAAATTGTGCCCCCATAAAAAGGCCCAACTTACACTGATCAGAAGATTAGAAGAATGTCTTTTCATGCAACATTACCAGGTTCGTGAGGTTTCCTATAACACAGTTAGTAAACCTATACTAAATGCGCTGTACAATAGATGGCTGGGTGTTTCTTCCTGTACTAGGGTAATTCATATTTGTTTTCTTGCATTGTGGGTTCATGGGTGCATGTCTCTATCAAATGTACAAATATTTTACATCGGTCTGGGCGTACCAAGACACCATTATTCAACCTAAGTTCATTGTGCTATTTGTATTATTCATGAAAGAAACAACAAATCGGAGAAAATCAAATACGAAATGGCCATCTAATACAGGTCGCTTCGGACTTTTTGTTGTTGTTTCAAACAAAGTTATTATCAATCAGCAAGTTATTGACATTTTTAAAGATACATTACAAATAAAATTAAAATGCCGCTGGGACTTTTTCAATGTAGACATTTCTTTGCATGAATTAGACAGTTTTCTTCTTATTTTCTTGAATACCATCTGTCACTAATGAACTTTAACAAGTTAAAACTTTCTAACGTCTGTACATCTTTAGCAGACACAGGCCCAACATTTTAATCGTTATCAATTTGCTTGTTTTAACATTCCAACATCTGAAACCCATTAGCTACACATATCAAGCTACCATTACTATATGTGTTCTGCGTGTTTTTCTAAGTAATCGCCGTGGTGGTCAGCCCTGGTCAGTTTGAGGTGCGGCCGTCCGCTAGTGGTCAGTGCTGGTCAGTTTGACGGACATATGACCACTGGTGCTGCCATGATTGACCACTTAGTGACCACAGTGATGTCCAGTGACGGCTTGACGGATTATCGACGTTGGACAAACGGGGACACGTTCCCTTGAGAAAACCTACATTTAGTATTTAGTGAAATACATTTTACAACTCATAGGAAACAGTCATGGAAACAAACAAAATAACCTGTTATTTAAACTGGTTATAGAAGCTTAACACAAGGTTAAGTTGATATATACTGTACCTGAAAATGTCGAAAATGCAAAATCTGGAATCGATACATTATATTGATTATTTTGCAATTATGTTAACATGACGATGATGTTTAAAGATCAAAACCAACATTTGACGACGGTAAAATTTATCGATCAAAAAGATATACACGTATGCTAAAAGACATGTTAAGACGTAAATTTGTATTGAAAAATAATGTAGAAAGTAAATAAGTCATTATTCGTCGCTCTTAACATGATCAAAATGCACTTAAAGATATCAAAACTGCTTATTTTACAAGAACACCATATGTTTAGAAATAAATTAAGTCTCGTATTGGTGTGTATAGATGTTCTTTAGCGATAATACAGTTCAAAAATAAACTAATCGGATATATTTTGACTTTTTACTGGGTGTTAGCGCGTTATTTAACAAATTGGTTTCGACATGGAAGTAGACTCATATATTTTCCTGTCTGTCTAGTTCTATCATTCAATGATTATTTCAGGAAGTTTATTCGGCGCTGGTTTATGTATACCGGGCGAAGGTTATACGTTCGACCTGGCCGATAAGCAGCTGTCACGTGTTGCCCGTGAACCACGTGTCACACGTCAGGTGGAATCGGGGCTTGCACACGTGACCGTTGTATTTTGTAAATAAATATCAGACTGCGAAGAAAAATAAGTAAAAATGTAAGATAAACTACTTTAATTTAGTTTTCACAAGTGCATGTTTACATATTAACAGTTACACAAACATCTGCATTTTAGAACAATGTGCGCAACCTAATTCCTATTTTTCCCAGATATACATCCAAGGATGAATCCTCAATTTGACATACATTCATGCCCTTGCACATCTATTTGAACGTTACGTAATAAACAAACAAATAAACGCAGCAAAACATCTTACTTACTGTCTCATACGGATATATCGTCTGAGTGCAACCAAAAGGTTTTATTTCGAGCACCAAAAATGTATTGGTGAAACTGTCTTATAGGCTACGGAAAACAGCATGCAAATTTTATCAGAAGCCGTAGAGTTAATGTTCATTTATATTTCAATTTAACAAATTTGAACGTTAAGTTCAGACACATCAATGTGTCTGAATATCTTCGTTTTACAGAACAGACTAATAAAATTGTTTAATCACAGTACAAAGCCATTGTCGCTTTTGTTTCAACGGAGTTTCACACAACGTTAAAAAGTATTTGTGACTTGCTGGTGGATGTTGAAACTTAAGGCAACATTTATTAGTCAAAGATTAACGAGCTCGGTAATTTAATAAATGGATACTTAAGAAGACTGTTTGTTTTGGTCACTTTCTGATGAATGCAAGCTAACAGGGTCTGTATAAAAATCGTGAACAGCAATAATGTTAATGGGCTGACCATCCATTAGGCCCTCATCCTCGTTGACACCGTCACATAGACTCGCAGCTGGCCACGCATTTAACAACCGTAGGGTCACTTTAATATACTGTAGCATTTACCTATATCTAGCAAATTGAAAAAATACCATTAATATATTTTTCATCATATTATCTGCTGGTATCTGTTGGATCACAAAATGTTTTAAAGTTTCTAAAAATAAAGATTATTTTCAACTCAGTCTATTTCAGACACGTATAATAGCAGTTAATAATTCGTGTAAAAGCTGTCTGATTAGAACCGTCCACGCACAAAGTAGCTTTTAATGTTGACGAAAGTTTAATATTCATTAAAGTTTTCACTTAAAAGGTATTAAAGAGAGTCGACCTGAATGTTTACGACGCGGCCTCTTCTTGCCAGTCTAGAAGGGGAGTCAAGGGAAGCGACCCATCTTGACAGGGGGACATAAATCAAGCCAGCAACTATCCGTGTCATTTGACAACAGATGACTAGGATTCATTAGCCGAGTGCAAACAAATGACCTTCAGACACTTTAAACCCAGTTTTTTGTTTGAAACAAGCGACAAGCGTAAGTGAATATTATATTTATGTAAGTAAATAAGCGGTAGCCACGGGGGCAAAACAAATGCGTGTGTAAGGTTTTAGCCCAACACCTTAGTTGGTTTATTACTCTTTATGGAACATGATTTATAGCCATAGAAACAACTTTTCGCAAATAGAAGTAAGTTTCGTAAGCACATACAATTATTTATAAGGTGGCGATTTTCGTTTATTCAGCTAGTTCAATATCCAGACTATTGTACGATTATTATTTATAAGGAGCCAGTTTAATATCAAACGTGGCGCAACCAACACTAGCGAAAGGAAAACACGTTCAACACATGTTTTGTAGCCCCTGGTGTACAGTAAGAAAACAATGTAGACCGTTAAGTTGTATGAGCTTGTTGAATTTACGATCCACAAAGGTCTACAAGTAATCGTACATGAATATTATTATTAAGAACGGCAGACAATTGGAGAAGCATATTTGGGCCATAGATGAGACCGGGCTCCTCTAGCATCACAGGCCTGCCGTAACCGATGGTGCCAAGCCGCTTGGCTTTCAACGTCAGCGAGCAATACTAGTTAAATAACTTTAACAACGGAATGCTACACGTTTTGCTTGTAGTAATTGAGACGATTTCCGTATATCATTAAAGCGTTTGTTGCTGCCCACTTGAGCAGGTGTCTTTGTTATTTGCGAGTGGTCAAGATCTGACCGATGTTAAAGTGTACAGTCTACTAAGATGGTCCGCGCCATGGTGCATCGAGTGATTGGCAACTTCTCCATCTAAACCCGCCGGGAGTCCGTTCCGCCAGCCCAGCTAGAATACCCTGTCGCGTGTCAATACATGGTTGACAAATGGGTGCCATTGTCTCGTATGACGTACTAGTTGTGTGCTGCATCCTTGGACCAGACGTCTTATACGCTGCTTAACATTCCAGTTGCGTCGTCAAGAGCGATGAAAATGGTGAGCCGCCCGATGCGAACAAGTGCGCGCTAATTTCCCAAGATATTCATGCGGCGCGAGTGAAATAACTTATTACATATGTTGATATACGCTGACAAACCGTGCAAAGTAATGAGAGGTTAAAACGTTTACAAGATTCTGACGCGATAACATCATTTTATACTCCTTCTGTTTCGATAAAACGCTCTTGCGGTCTATGACTTTCTGGTCGCTAGTGACATCTCGTTAGGAATTGTTTACACACGCTAAATGCTGGTAATTTGATAATTGCTCAGAATTTATTACTTTGACACTTGGAAACAGTAGCTTTACGGAGCAGTCAACGCTTTTCGGGGCACGTGGAAAACACGGTATGACACATGGCAACGTCGCCGCGACAGCGTTATCGCGTTGTTTAGTGTTCTGAGTTGGTGGGGAAAGGATAGTAGATAATATCGAGCACGTTTGTTTATCTTTCAAACAGACTTTAATTGTCAATGTAAATGGAAATCACGGTGTGTAGACAACAAAGAAAACAAAAAAAACATCAATTTATACAAGTTCCTGCAATAAATATGTGTATACTTAAATAGTACTATGTATCAGCTTCAAACATATTCAAGAAACTCGTATAGATGAAGTAGAGCAATTCTCTCTCTAATGCGCTTACAAATAGATGAAGAAAATGTAACACTATTTGAGAAGTTATTGAGTGGCTAATGAATTAGACATCAATTGTAAATAATAGAACGATCTCACAGAACGAAAATTGTTTCTCTCATTTATTAATAAAGAGCGCCATTACAAGATCTAAATATTTGTCAGATTTTTACCCGATGGGATCGGCTTCTATATTCTTAAGTGATTGTAATGGATAAGGTTATTGAATTTGATGGAAAACGTAAAATATGATTCCGAAAACTGGTAAGCCAGTGATATACATCTAGATTAAGGGTCCGATTTCTGGCCTCTTCGTGTAAGATTTCGTAAACAGACAAATAAACGAGTTTCTAATGCTTTGTAATTATCGACATAGGTGGTACTTTACAGTACAGCGTACATTAGGCGGAAGAAAGGTTCCTATCAAAACCACAGCGGGAAAGTTCTACGACAAAGACATTAAGACACATTATAACAAACTAGAGGGACGGATAGGTAAATAGATAGAAAATTGAATGCACACTGCGCCGTGTTGACACAGGATCATACCAAAGGGCGGTTGGTTTAGCTCTTGTTAAAACATTATTAAAGGCGCCTTTTAAGAGGTAGTACTCGTAATGGCGAGTGAGACAATATTTAAAGTAGATCTGAAGATGCGAAACGGCTCTTAAGTCATGCAGAGTCAATACTTGTGCTAATGGGAATTGACATTATTTGTAAGATATGGTAGATTAGATTTTAGCACTTGAACAATTTCTTAATTTGACTCAAATGATTTGTTGGTATAACCTTTTACAAGAGGATATTTCGGACACACTAATTGCGAGGTTAAGAGTCAAATTCGAACACGACAATTCGCTTGAAATAACTGAACGTCGATGAAAAAGCTCATTATCATTCTGACTCAGGGGACAGCGAGTTTTTGTCAAGATAATGTCAGTTGTGTTCTTTAACTGCACAATTTCCTGTAACCAACTCAAAATCTCTTAAATGTTTTCTGCGCAAAGTGTACGCCAAATAATAGGGTTCGTGATATTATCTGATGGACCTTTACGTCCCCATATCCAATATTATCTCAATACACTTTAATTTCACCCTAGAGAAATTAAGTCTGGTGCGATTCCTGGTTCTTTCGGATTGCTTCCATTGTTATCGATGTTTGCCGAACATGCCGAATATGCCATCCGCTTCCGGTGATATTTGCCGATCGGTTCCCTAAAATGTCAGATAAAGACCGACGAAGGCTTCCTTTCCCAGAATTCTCTGACAGGAAAATAATTCTTACTCTTCTAATATTACAGATAGACGTGATTGCTTATAACCTTAAATAAACAAACTTGCCTTATTTCATGGGGGATTTATGAAATATCTTGAATTAGTGGCTCATGTGTTGGACAGACCCAATACACAACCGTCACCTGTTTTGATCAGAGAGAAACTACATCTGATAAACTTTACGACATTACAAAATCTGAAAAGCAAAGCTAATTAATTACACGTACTACAAAAATGATATAATACAGTGTTTATTCATGTATTGGTAGCGGCATACAAATAAACGCAAATTCAAAAACTTGACAAAAATAGCAGTGCTTATGCAGGGATAGAGCCGAGGCGGACAACAATCAAAAGGCCATTGATTTCAAGATACTGCCATGTTTAACATTGTCACCGTATTGTCCACCATACAAAACAACATCAGATGAAAACAATTTTCCTATTCAAAAGAATGTAATTTGGCCTCTTTGACGCCGTTATCCTGAATAAGCGATGTCTATTGTTTGCCGCTAAACGTATGCAAATTCTAGCGAACCCCGGCACGCGATCGCCAACTGCACGTCCGGGTTTGCCGAAGTCCCATCGGGTCGCCGATATGGATTAATATTTGATAAAATGGTATTACCCTCATACAACACGTGTAATTTGATTTCCTTAACAAAATCAATCGTTTATTAAATATTTTATCCACCATCACTAATTTATTGGCCAAGACTAATTGAGCAGGAGGCCGTTGTTATTCCAAAAGATCAACTGAATTAGAAGCATTATGAGACTACAGGGATTTGACTTTTGGTGTTCTGGTTTTATTTATCTGATAAATAAGAATCTAAGCAGCAACAAATCAGTCGCTTCGTACATTGTTTTTTAAACTTTTGTAGAGATAACACGCAAATAATAGAGCTTTAGATGATTTCAGATGCACTGATTTCTGTAATTGTTGTATTGGCACAAACGCGGAGTTTCGTCACTGCTATAACAGATTTGTTGAAATGTTGATGTTTAATAAAATTGCCTAAATAGTTTTATCAGATAAACAATTAGGGCGGATTTGTCGGAAAGATTAGACTTATTTGTTTATTTCATCATCTCCGAATTCAAACATCTAAATCTACCGGCATATCCGCCTAATTTAATAGATTTTCTGATTTTTTCACTAAGGAATTTCTTCTGTGAGAACAAATTTAATAGAGAAATAGCAATACAGATTAACAACGAAAATACAGTGATATATGCCGGTAACGTTTTTGTCTCATACGAATGTTGATGCACATTCAGAAAATAATAAGTATAATTACGGCCTGACAGTGGCTATAATCCTCGAGGCCCTACATTCCGCAGTGTGCACGTTGTTAATTGATAGCAGTATTTCACTGTAAACAAGCATGTCCCCTCAGGGCATCACTACACCTTTTACTACTGTTTTTATTTTTTAACAATTGCGTGACATTTATATTATCTTACGTTATTCCTTAATTTACCCCGATTTTAACACAGTTTATTGTGACATTATGGCATAAACAAACAGGTTTTGTAACCCGAGTGTCATTTATGGAAGTTTGGGCAAGGAGGTGTCAGAACGCTAATGGTTTTATGCAATTAATATACCCCTGGTAATATATTAAATCAATGCCCTTTGAAACCAACGAAGATCACCATGACACATGTTTTACCAAAAATATTTTAAAAAATCATACGTTGAAAGCATACCAGCAGTTAATATTAAAGGTCATTCACCAACTGTAAGTACTCAAACGTCTTTTCAACCAGTTAAATATAAGATGCTTTATGAGCATAACCGGGTCTTTATTCCGACACATTTGAATATACTATGAGATGTTCAATGAAAAAATATGCCTTTAATAGCACCCACTGAAATGCGTTTAAGATGTTATGAATCACACATACATGTTCTCAAAAGAAGATGTATAACTCTTTCACATCATTCAGCCCTGTTGGCGTTTAATATCTAAATATAAAATCATACTCGCGTACATCTTCACTAATTGCCACACGGCATGTCCATGAGTCAACTGTATCCATGCAGGTTTTCTTTTATTCAAGCGGGTCTTTGCAAACCTGACCTTTGCTATAACAATTGCTAGAATGGAGCAGGGATTACTTAATTGAGATAAAGGTAAGTAAGAATTACTTTATCAACATTCGAACGTGAGATTGTGTAACGGGAATTTGGGCGCAATCTAATTCCACTATTGTGTTCCATCCATCAGGAGACTCTCATCTGGCCGCGGGATATGTCGCAGACCTACTGAGACCAGCACTATATTGGCCGCGGGATATGTCGCAGACTTACTGAGGCCGGCACTATATCGTGAAGGCTGGAAAACGGTGTTATTCCATAAATCTTGTCACTATTGATGACAAACAGTGCAATATAGAATAATACAAAAGCAATCAATAATGCCATTGCGAAATAAGTATCAATAATATATTGTATTAACATTTGAATGAAGAGGAAGCCATTATTTTAGCTGAAAAGGACAATCATTTATTTTACAATTCATAAACTTTGGAATATTTCAGTAAATCAATTAATTGTATAAGGGCTGTATGTATGTGTTGGTCGTTGGTCGTCTCTGCTATTCAAAAGATTCAAACATCGTAGAATTAACAATACTTTGGCTTTGTAATTGGTTTTATCGCTACACATTCACTTCATCTTCACTGTGTGTGGTTTATCTTGATAATAATACATTAAAAGTTATTTTATTCCGTCATATAATTGTGCATGTTGCATTCACCTAAAATCTAGCCATTCGTGTACTGCGTCTATCTGGTTGAACTTGTATGTGTAAAACGACCAGCATGAAGATTCAGTGTATCGTCTCCAACATTTAAAACTTAATAAGGACAGTGTCAGACTGTCAGATACGTCCGAAGTGTTTAAATAAAGAATTTGTAATGACGTGTCAGATGCAGGAATTTCACAAACCAGTTGGCATACCACAATTTCCAGCCTAGGAGCCTATTATTTTCCCTTATTGTATTCGTCTCTTTCCTGTTGTTTAACATTTAGAATTACAAATGGCAAAATTATCAAATACTCATTACTTCAAGTATCCTCACCGTTAAAATGTATATTTGTTTTTCGATGATTCAGGTCGAGCTTGACATCCCTTTCTCGTCACGTGGTCCATTGTACCTGTGTTTGCCTCCTTTTGAAGAGCGAATGGCGGAAAATGAACATTGTGGGTTTCAACATTGGAAATTAATGGTCTCAGATTACACGCAGTTAAGTTGACAAAATGTTACATTTTAATGGCTGATGTTGGCCTTGATAAACGGGTAAACCTCAGATTATCGTTTCGTGTTGAGGATTTATGATTTACACATAGCCTGTCAGATTCACAAGTACGTGCGTGGTGAGGCGTAAGTTACATCGAACAACTACCCACGGTGCCATGTTGGTTCCAGATAAATTCTAGTGTTCAACTTTTGTTGATATTGCTGTTAATGTTTTAGCCGTGCTAACATCATATTTATGGTCTGAAAATTGTTATGTGAAGTTACGAGTAGAAAAGAAAACATATGAGGTAAATATCTGTAAAACCTTGTAAAGCTCTAACATCTTATTTGACACTTTCACTTCGCCTTGAAAAACTTATGTATTTACATTCCAAAATGCTTTTAAATACCCATTGACATGCACCATAATGAGTACATACTAATAGATAGACATAAAAATATTCCCAGTATTACGAGAATTCCTCGAGCAAATGGGTAGGTATTTTCTCTCGGGTAGCTGTTTACCATGACACCTGTTCCAGGAACGCGCGAGTAAAAGACTCTTAACAAGGCATTTGATTAAAACAACATTAGCAACATAGGTAGTAACTACGGTGATGCCTATGTTTCAACCATCACTGAAAACGAAATAATATTGATAAATGCGAGTATAATTTGTAGGGATACCTGTGCGTAACGTTATAATGATGATGGCGTTCCGCATGTTATGTTTGAATAGCGGCTTGACATTTCCTCCATTCTTCCAGCGTTACGCTAGACGTGCGGTCCAGTCGTAGAGCTTTGATGTATGGCGCTATATGATCTATAAATATTGGGATCAAAAAGATAAGAGCTGGATCGAATCTTTTGTCTGGTTCACAGATTGCATGAACTATAATTCTTACATTTCTTACGCAACAGACTGATGCTTTTAGGATCAAATGAAATAATCACGATGTTATGTTGTGAGTTTTATACATACTCGCAAAACAATAATTCAGGAACCTTAACCATACATGACATGATACTCGTTGAGTTATATACGTACACGCAAATAATAATTCAGGGACCTTTTCCATACTTATATCATAATTTCACATCTTCATCTTTCTTTAAAGATTCTTGAAGACACTGAGCCACATGAGTCAATCTAACTCGATCACTGGCGTCTTTGAGCACGGTTCTGACTTATGTTACGTTTTATTGAGCTATCATGTCTGACTTGCAGGTAGGGGAGATTATGTCAAGATAACGTGGTTAGGTAATGGCACGGAAGCCGAAATATGCTGCTCGTCTGGTGTTCCACCGATCGCAGTCCGTGGAGCGGATTTTACGATTTTTTTCTTGTAATTTTATTCCTAAATAGAAAATCGAGCATTCTGGAATTCGACTGTTTATCTTTTTGTGATAAGAGCGACAGCAACAAAACGGGCCTGGGTTTGTGAACACGCTTGTCTAAATTATGCATTACGCGTTTGAGATGTCTATCTAAGAGCTGTCTAAATATTATTGACTCTGTATCGCCAGATATAACACCCATTAATAAATCAGGATCAAATGAAGAATTAACAGCCCATTAAAATAATATTTTTAAATTCTAAGGGACAACACTGTATCTTGAAGGTTGATTTGATTGAACTCATTATTGGGATTATTATTTTTGTTAAAAGTCATGGGTAATCAAACGTAAATAGTTTGCAGTCAATATTTGTGAAATGTTAATTTTTTTCTAATAAAAATTGTGGACCACACATAAACTGCTTAGGCAAAAAAGTATATGTTGTTTGTTTTCCAATCGCATTCACTGAAAAAGAATAGGTAGTTTGACACGAGGTTGTCCGTGTTCTTACCTTCATTGACCAGTGGTGTTTCATTGTGTACATTTTAGTATGTGTTCGTGTACTTTTAACAAATATTAATATTGAAAACAATTATTTTCGCGTTTAACTATTTTCATTTAGGACGTTACAAAGAGTCCGTCGGGTTAGCGGAAACAAACAACTTGTATGCCTTAATAGGTAAAACAACCCTTCGGGAAACAGAAGATAACCGTCTAGAGTATTACAAATGAATTGGTACTTTCAACAATTTAATTAAAGCGATATGTGTTATAAAAGTTTAAATTTAACCAAAACTTATTCAAATTAACTCGGTACAATAGGCTATTCCGTGGCCGGTTTTCCTACCATATTTTCCACGGGCGTCCAGTAATTATTATTTTTACAAATGTTTTATAGATCATTCATCCAATATATCAATCTAATAAATCAAACAATAAAAGACGTCTTCCTTTCTTTGATGAGAGGGTTCCCATGGATTTGAGATTGAAATGACAGAAATTTGGGGCTTTGATGAAAATGTACGTGTAAAAACGGACCATAAACCGACTCTGGATTTAATGAGGAGCGTCGAAATAAACTAGCGCTTATAAACATCGAGGGGGCGGGGTATATCCTTTCTTATAAGGAATTTAATATCAATGTGGGTTATAATTTTGTACATTTATCGAACACTTGCTTTTGAAAACATTTCATTCGTATTTGATAACATTTCAAAAACCGATTAGTCATGATAGAGGCAGGGGTAAATGCACATAATTACATCTGAAATATTTGTTAAATTAGATTCCGTTCAGCAATTAATATCTGCCCCTACTTGAAATGTACCCGAATTCTTATAATTTTAAAAGAAAATATCTAAAATCATTGTTTGTTCATTTCAACTGGATTAATTATTGCGAGTTCTTTTGATCGCCCCTGTAGCATACCATTCGAGCACACAATAGAATTTCGTCTGTTCATACAGAAATCTCGCTCCCCCAAAAGAACTCTAGATTATCTCAAAACCAAATATTGACACTTTTTTCTGCAGAAGCACGACTTAAGCGTAATGATTACCTATGATAGGTTTTAGATTAAATAGATACGGGTCATTAGGAAAGAATTGTTAAAATCTGACCAGGTTAGCAATGGGATTAATCATCCATTGTTATCATTTCTCAAAATTTTCTAAAACAACAAATGCGGCGACGGCTAACAATTCGACTCAGATGTGGCATAGTCTGTTAAACTGAACTCAAAATAATTTGACCAGTTGACATTTAAATCAACAATTTATTGTAGGCCGTGAAAGTTATTTTCGTTTAACAGTGTTTTACAATATTGGAACACATATTCGTATTTTATTTAACACCATTTTTTGCGGTAGGTTTATGCACACAAATAATCTATTTAAATGCCTAGTAACATATCATGATTGCGCTCGATTTCATTTTCTTGATAATCATCAAAAGAAGAACAAAGTATGCGTAATTATAATCTGTTTGAAGTTGTCTGAGAACCGCCCCCTTTTCACAAAGTAAGGCGTTTATCTTTGGACTTCTTTAATTGGTCCGGTCCTCAGTTATGGCCCCTAGGCCAATGACGGCAGAGACAGCAAAAGAACAGCAGCGCAACTGCACCATCGCTTCACCGTGCAACCGCCGCCGGCAACAAACAAAGCGTACAAATCGCTAGATATTGTCATTGAGACGGATTCTTATCGCAAGGTCTGGAGGCGAAAGTGACAAAGTCAACTAAACAGAGACAAAAATAAACTGTGATACAGTTACTGGTAATGTTAGTATCTGCGCAACAGTTGGGATAGTCACACGAAGGAGGAGCACACAGTTGGAGTAATACTTGCGACGTATTGTTTGTTTAAGAAGGTGTTTAACTTAATTGTATTTGTCAGATAAACACAAACGTCTGATATACCGGCGACTATACTCTTGTGGAATTGTAGCCATCGCTTCCGTGCAAATAGCTAGTGATGTGTGAAACAACATCTTGACGCAAGTGTTAGGAGCACTTATTCGATTAGGAATTGTGTTGTTTTATTGCCTAATATCTAGATACATTCGCCGAGAAAAGTCGCACCAATTTAAAACGCATTTGAAAAAACTGTGAAGTGTCATATTTAAATGATCGCTCTCGGGTCGATTGTATTCCATTCACATTTTTATCGGGAAATTTCATCGAAAGTAATAACTGAACTATTACATGATCATGCGAATAACGCATAACGAATAAAAAGCAACGGAATCTATTTAAATATTATTGGCGAGCAAAGTGGTATTGGAAATAGAGAGGCTCGTTACAAAAGGTGTCCCGCGGAGTTAAACGGCACGCAGTCTTCCGCGAGATCGGAGGTACCAAAAGACGGGGGACCGAATCGACTGTCGGTGAAAGGCGACTGATTGGCCTGCAAGTGGTCCCTTTTGAAGTCTCAGAAGTGCTAATCATACGTTTATGCGTTGAAGAGAATGGTAATTAGTACGTCTATCCAAACTCATAGCTAATATTGTGTAATGCATTACACGATTGCAGAGGGCATAATCGTTTGACGAGAGTAGGTTGACCAAGGGGAAGGGAAGTACGGATTTGTGGTCGTTCGGGTGGTTTTATTCGAGCAAATCATTCGAACAATCTGTGGCAATAACCAGCGAATTAGACGATAATCGAGCTGCGGGGAGGCTGAACTGTTCACCATTTTGCGTCCGAGAATAAGCTTGGTCATTGTACGGATTATTTGCTTTATAAACTACACATGACAGCGATAAGTGTAACCAGTGAGGAAAATTGAAAAAGAGCTACAGTGAAGTGGAAACAACGATTAGACTCAGTGTTAAATTTCGCTCGCACGACCGCCTCCATTGAAGCATCCTGCGGCCGTCTCCTCATTGGTACTTGCTCGGCAGTTGAGCGAGATCGCTGGAACGAAGCGGAGCGCTGCTTACAGATAAGCTGAAAATTGAGCTCACAAGTGACAGCAGCGAAATGAAAGTAGACTTGTGATTTGAGAGAGAAGAGTGGATGGTGATTGTAGATGATTGATAAATGTAATAAACCATGCAGTGTTAAACACAGAAACACTGGATTTATGAGGAAGGAAATTGGCATAACTGGATTGTAGATTGATGCTGGGATAAATACAAAAGGTAAGCGGATTTTCGCAGTTGTTTTTCTACGGTTTCTCGACTTCCGGACAAATAAATCTTAGCACTGACTTATTGAGTCCTAATTGAAGAGCGGCTGTCGGTGATTAAGGCTTTATTTACGAATCCTTTATCTGATAACCCTATGTGTTAGTTTACCTTAATTTGAGATGCTGTTGGTCATATTCTTTAGAAATCGAAAGTTTCTGCTTTACGTTATAATGAAAACAAACTCAATACTTTTATTTCATCGATGTTTCTATTAAATTTTACAATAAATATATCCATGGAGTGTAGCAATTATGTGCTTTACAACCATAGACGCTTGTTATTATTAATTGATATTTCACTTAAGTTGAAGTTTCACCAGTCATAAATTGACAAGTGCCTTACATCTATTGACAGCTCCATTGTGGGACATTCATTTGTCACTTTAATGAGATATTCATTTATTTTCTATTGCAGGTATACTTGAACAACTTAAACAACAATGGCGCTCTTCACGAGAGAACGGATTTCGATTGTTCTCCATGTTTGTCTTATTGTGTGCCTGGAACTTTCAATATCGAGTGCCGAAACCATAGAATTCACGTTACAAGAGGAACAAACGGCACCCTTCTACGTTGGCAACATTAAACAACGGTATTACAGCGATCGCACTCAGCTGCAGTTTACGTTATTAAAGGAGGGAAATATTTACGAAGAAAAGTTCGAAGTGGAGGAAACGAGTGGAAATCTTACTGCCATACAGACCATAGACAGGGAAACAATGTGCATGTTCGTCACGGACTGCAAAATTACATTACAAGTCGCCATACAAACGAAGGCCAATGATGGATTCTTTGATGTTGTTTTCTGTGATATCGTTATTAGTGATATTAATGACAATGCGCCCACATTTGCGACACAAAGTATTAATTTGCCGATTTCCGAGGCAGTGGTAACAGGGGGAAGCTTCACTTTCGAAGGGGCTCGGGATATTGACACGAGTGCTCAATATTCAATTAAAAGCTACTCCCTGGAACCCAAAACCGCCGGGGATGCACTGCCATTCAGTGTCACATTCTCCAAGAAGCTTGACGGAGGTTCAACCGTAAAACTCATCGTTAACGAAATTCTTGATCGGGAAACGCGGGATGAGTACCAGTTTTACGTGATTGCTAAGGACGGCGGTTCCCCGCCAAAACAGGGTTCCCTTCTCGTAACAGTGACAGTGACGGACACCAATGATAAATACCCCGTGTTTGATCAAACGTCTTACGCCGTCAACGTTAAGGAGGAGATTGACGTTGGTGTCGTGTTTTTAACGTTGTCGGCCCGAGACGACGACGACGGTGCCAATGGTATTGTCCGGTACAGACTGAGCCCAAATCAGCACACTGACCATCTGAAATACTTTACTATGGGTGAACTGAACGGTGAACTTTCTATCAAAGAACATTTGAATTCAACAAATAAGCGCTATTTCAAACTCATTGTAGATGCCATTGACCAGGGAGACTCGCCGCTGATGACGCAAACTTTCGTCGAAGTAACGGTTCTTGATACGTCAAATAGCCGTCCACGCATCCTACGTACATTGCTACCAAACCCCTTAGAAAGTTACGCCAGTATTTCAGAATACGCTAACGTTGGCGCTGTTGTCGCTCACATTGCCGTTGAGGAATCGGATACGGGACGTAACGGTGACGTCGAATGTGATATTCAAAGTGACGGCGCGTTTCTGTTACCTAAATATGACACCAAGGAGTATAAAGTAACTGTAGCAAAATCATTGGACCGTGAAGTTGAAATATCTCATAACGTCACAATTCGATGCTGGGACAAAGGAGTTCCACCTCTCAGTGTTACGACTAACTTTATGGTACAGATAATGGACGAAAATGACAACGCTCCTACCTTCAGACAACAACGATATTTCGTAAATATGGAAGAAAACAATGACGTCGGTGACGAAATTATTACTGTGTCCGCGTTTGACCTTGACACGGGCATAAACAAGGTCATTGAATACTCTTTGGACTCAAAGTCTATGGGTATTGCAAAGGTGAATCCCAAAACTGGCGAGATCATGGCAAACAAAGTGTTTGATAAAGAATCTGATGACGGGCAAGGTTTTTCGCTGACTGTCTTTGCCAAAGACCAGGGGAGCCCCTCTCTAACCGGAACCACCTCCGTCCTTGTCACGATACAGGACGCCAACGACGAGAAACCAGTGTTTGACCAAAGCCTCTTCCGGTTCTGGATTGACGAGAACCAGCCCGCCGACACGTCAGTCGGACGTCTGACGGCCACCGACAAAGACCTTGGCAGCAACTCCGTGACGCGATTTACTATGAAGCCGGATGGACCGGATGTTCCATTTGTCGTCATCGAAGACGGGACCGTGAAAACCAATAGAGAGCTAGACCGTGAAGACCAGTCCCAGTATACGTTTGACGTCATGGCTATTGACGTTGAAGATGAGACGTTATTCACGACGGCCACCGTAACGGTATTTGTTTCTGATCTCAATGACAATGGTCCAATTATTAAGTACCCAGCGCCGCGAAATAACACAGTGTACGTTAACTACATGACTGCACCAAACACAGTCATATACAGGGTAGTAGCCATAGACAGAGATGATCCTGCCTTGGACAACGGCAAGCTACGTTATTCAATGTCAACCAATAACGCAACCAGCTATTTTTCTATTGACCCCACGAATGGAAACGTCATTCTTAACGCACCTCTAGAAAATGCAAACACTCTTGATAAAACTTTTATAATGGAGGTTCATGTGAGCGATTCGGGGGACAACCAGCATACGGCGTCGTCCACGTTACGTGTGGTGGTCGTTGAGAACGGAACTAGAGCGGCAATGACGCAGGAACCGACCAAGAACTTCGTCATAGTGGTTGCAGTAGCCACTTCGACTATCCTCATTTCCGCCGGCATCATCGTCACCATCTGCATTATACGTCGCCTTGACCGACGTCGACGTCGCGACAACAAGGCGGCAAACCAGAAAGCGTTGACGGACAACATGTATTCCCGGAACAATGACGAGGTGGACAACATATACCCGCTGCCCGTTGACCCCATAGATGGCGAGAAGAAGCGTAAAGGGGTCAGCTTCTCTCTGGAAGGTCAAGGTCATATTGAAGGTCACACTGACTGTCAACTCCCGCATAGCAACGAGGACCATGGCAACAGCAGCTTCGACCACCTAGTACTGGAGGTAGGAATTTCAAACTGGATATATGTCTCACCAGATCTGTCTATAGTCACTTTGTAGTTGGGAACATTTACACATGAGAAAGCCATTCAACTAATTTATTACCTCTTCAATGAGAACAACTGCTATTTGACTGCAGTGTCTCAGTATTTGAACTATCTAATGATGCACTATTGAGATAAACTATGACTTTCATTGGATGCACAAAACGTTTGATTCTCAGAGAAAAACCAAAGGCCCACACATACATAATTTAATACCACCTATTGGTTGTGCCATTTAAAATAATTCAAAAACAAAATATCAATAAACGTTGATGTAAACAAACAAGGTGCTAGTTTATGTTTTCCACCTGTCGCGCACACACAAAATATATCTGTATTGAAGTGTTGGAATCTTCATTTAGGCCATATACATCGGTATAATGACAGAATGATTGCGATTAATGGGTCCTAAAAGTTTTAATGTAGTCCAAATTTAAAGGCATAAAATACCGTAAATGGGCCATACCATGAAATTTTGTTTAGTTTGAGGACAGTGGCATTGTGACCTTCTATTAAAGCTCCGGTGTCTATAATTACTCCAAATTCCTTAATTGTGATGTACATTGTAATTTGTCAAGGAAATTATCAGTTTATTTTAATCAAAACTGAACAAAGCAACTACGACTAAGATTAGATCATTACAACTATTATCACTTGTACAATCTGATACTCTGCTATTTGTGCAAGGCGGCATGTCTTTATGTAAACTTTCGATTGAGAAAGAAGATCAAACAAGATGCGCTTTTTTCAGTCACACCTCTGGGTCTGTCGTCCAGCAATTATCTGTGCATGCTGGTCATTATCTGCGTCTATCGTGGTCCAGTCATGATGACCATACAATAGTATCACTGACCACTTGACAATAGTTGTAAATACTTCGGTAGCCGACGCTTCAAGCTATATCAATTCGTATTCATCATCATACTTTTCCCCGTTATGTCCCAGGGGCCAAAACAGTTTTGGAGAAAACAAACTTAACATGGCACACGTCTGTAATTCAGTTTATATAGCTGTTTTATGTCTCTGTGAATTAATATTATGCCTGTTTACGGTTTTCATAACTGATGCTGCTTCCAAAATAACAAAATATCACATTTCCACATGTCATTGAAATGTTCTATGGAAAACAGAGAAAGGCGGACAGCCGTTTGAAAAGGCGCTAGCGATGATGAATATATAACTTATGGGTCCTGTTATGTTGAAAATAATACGGAACGTTGTAAAATTAAAAACGGGTATAATTAATATTGTTGCCATGGCTTCCCATTTACATCTAGACATTTCAAATTGAAGTATAGTGTTTCAGGCTAGCGGTTGTTTGGAAAGAAATCCTAATTCAAGTTTGAATAGCATAGTTGCTT
>Ga0224511_10000540_pt1 | contig 18667 bp, 17 predicted proteins | sample SF_May12_sed_USG_2_FD_169988 | JGI IMG/M metagenome (GOLD analysis project Ga0224511, IMG submission 169988) | Sediment microbial communities from San Francisco Bay, California, United States - SF_May12_sed_USGS_8_1 | ecosystem: Environmental > Aquatic > Marine > Sediment | place: USA...
AGTGAGTGCGTGAGTGAGTGAGTGAGTGAGTGAGTGAGTGAGTGAGTGAGTGAGTGAGTGAGTGAGTGAGTGAGTGAGTGAGTGAGTGAGGACGTGAGTCCGTAAGGACGTGAGTCCGTGAGTCCGGACTTCCCTACCGATGGGCATTTGTTGGGTATTTCTTTTGTTTAAAACTACCCAACAAGCAAATAACTACCCAATAAGAGCCTAAAGGAATGAATGAAAAGTTCTCGCAGATGGACATTTGTTAGGTATTTTGGTACCCAACAAGTGCCCATCGGTATGCCCGTAAGGACGTGAGTCTGTGAGTGAGTTCACGAGGCCGTGAGTCCGTGAAAGAGTTATCGTACATGGAAGTGCCCCCCTTTTAAATAATATGAATTGGCGGTCATTGAGATTTTCTTCTCTATGTTTATCTTAAGCGACTCACCTTAGCTAACATGTCCCATTGAGCATTGAAAATTTTATCATCTACATCGGCAGCAGGTGAGTGGCTCATCTGAAATTTAAGATTCATCATTTAACTAGAGAAACAAATATTTAATACATATAAATAATACTAATGTTGTACTACATTCACTGGGTTATCATTTCTGCCTAAACAAGTGGAACAGCTGCTAGAAGCTTTATTAACATTTCAGATACCGCGGAATGGAATAGTTGAATACACATGTTGACAACTCTACATGAAACGTTTAGAGTAGTGTGCAACACAACCTTTACATTATAAACAACCTTAATTTGATGTGTCCGGTAGTATTGTTAAAAAGGGAAAACAACAATAATATGGTACCATTACACACTCAGCATATTTAATGGAAAATCTCAAATAAAAGATGATACATATTAACCTCGTTTCGCATATTTCTTATCCGAGCAATGTCTGCAATTTCGCTTTCATCAGATATTTTCTTGTTGTCCTGCTCATCCCAGAGCGGATTTTTCCTATCTGCTTTACTTGTATAACAGACATGCCTCAAGAGAGAAATCAACAAAGTAATGTCGAACTGTTCCGAGTTCGGACTCCGCTTTATAAGGCTTAATTGTGCTTGTGAGAGATTAGCCTTCTTCAAGCATTTGGCTTGGCTTGGCACCTGCATCCATTGTTGTACGGCTGTCCCTGGGGGTACAAAAGAGTCAAACTTTGCTCTAAGAACGCGTGTTGATGCCAATACGAGTCTATGGAGCTGCAGAAAGTTCCATTCGTTCTTTCCATCCCAGGCCGTCTCCATTCTGAAAGAACACAATAAGTTACTCTTTATGAACACTGTGAAATCATTTTATTTCGTGAGCACCAAATTTCGTGGTTTTATGATGAGAGACATATTCGTGGACAATTGAATTCATGGATTATTAAATTAAACACACAACCATTAAATAACATCAACATATCGTTAGTTTCTTAAATTCGTCGATTGTCTTACCCAAGAAATACACGAAATTAAACGACCAACGATTAAACAGAATTTCACAGTTATTTTACAATATCCACACTGAAAATTAATTTAAAAAACAGTATTATAACAGTAGTGTACAGTACTGAAAACTTCTAACGCCCTCTTTATTATTATATTATTATATTGGTGATATATTCTATGAAAATTATCTTAAATTTACAGTATATCAAGACCAAGGCATTTAAATGCGTTTTCTGAACTTTGTAAATTAAACATACGCCGCTAATATTTTGAGGAAATACTCTTTTCAGAACATGACCATATTGTCGTTGTTTTTCGTGTGCAGAATAAATCCCAAAAATAAAGAAACATTTGTTAATTTTAAACAAAAGGCAATACATGTTAAACAATAACCATTATTGAGTATTACAAGATATTTTTCTATCAAGCAACGCTACCACAGTAACGTTTTAAATTCTCACCGTATAAATGCACGAAACACAACTCAGCAACGGTGTATATGGCAACTCCAGTCGCATGTTTTAGCAATTCCCTTCATTACGGAACCCTTTCCCATAATTGTCGTGCAAGTGGAGTCGTATAAAAGTTTGCATGCCTGTTTAATGCACTTCCGGTGTGACAGGAAAATTGTGCTTGATGTTTGGGTTTAAAATGTTCAATATCTGTTTTGGCTCACAGTTGTAAAAATGTGATAGAATCTATTGTTCCCAACATTTAGTGCCTACCTATTAATCACAAGAAAACCCCGCATTTGTGGAAACTTCACCACAAGTTGTGACGTCATTAATAAGAAATATACATTATCCGACATGATAGTGTTGGAGGGAAAGACCTTTTTACATTGAATAGGATGCAATATCCTTATATCTAATATTTAAAATAATTTTAAGCAAACCATACTTAAACGTGTTTGTTTCAAGTTTGTACAATGCGTTTGTGCCATAACAGCCTCCCAAATATACACTACACGTGACTTTTGTTGTGCATATTATATTTGACCATATTTTCTCATTAATCTTTAATCATTTTCAACCAATATTATACTATTTTTATATCAGTGCATTATGGACGTAACGCCAGAGTCGGTGACTTAAATAAATTAAATTCCATCATTCTTAACATCTTTGTATGAAGATGTTTGATGAAAATCCACGGTAGTGTAATTTTATAATCCTACTCCTTCTAATAATGCTAGAACTCAAAAGTGTATCTGGGGGCGTTGGAAGTTTTCCTGAGTGTATTGTGTGAGTATCATACAGTAAAGTAAATAACAAAAATAGCACATGCACCCATGGATAAGAAGTCCTTGCTTTCCATTGACTGTTTGTTTACATTTGAAAATCGAGTTCCGCTCATGCGCTAGGGGGCGTCAGTGGTGTAGCATCCTTCATTACTACTGATGAACAGCTTCAATAAAACCGAGGCTGCTGTTTTCTCATTCAGGCCTTGTTTCCTGAGGGCTTTCCCTTTCTTCAGTTTACTAAGTCATAAATTATTTTTATCTCGACGGTACGCCGTTCCAATTTTTCCTTATTTGATCGGCAAAAGGCATTTCGTATGGTTTTGCGACGAAAAACACGCAGGTAACGATGCAAACAGTTAGATGAACAGAATATGACAATTTATCTCTCAAGAGCCAGTTAAATGAAACTGAGAGTTTTAAGTACAAACAACATTAAGGTTGATCACGTTAAATGTCGACACTTAAAAACTGATATTTTATGACGTCATCCCGACGCTATTATTATCAAAACGCCATAGAAGTGGTTTGTTGTTTGCTTGATGCATTTAGAACCGGAATTTGTTCTGAAACGGCGAGGAATCGCTTTGTCTGAACGTGTCTCAAAGACGTCTATATACTGACGTTTTCATTTTGAAACGTCACCGTGAAACGCATTATAAGATTGAAAACAAGGATAAATTAGCAATGTTCTTTCTTAAATAAAGTTGAAATCCACATTCAAATTGATTTATGTTACTGCGTTCCATCATTTTGCGTAAAAGCAACACACATCATTAGACGTTGACTGACTACACGTTTTTGTTTCAGTATATTTAGAGATAAGACTCAAAAACGATAACTTATTAAAATATTTAGCAACCCATTACAACCATTTCAAACTTTTGCTAAAGAGTCACCCATCTATCATGCATGTGCACTTTTTTACGGTTAGAAAAAACCCCAAGCTCTATGGCAAAACAAACTGGATACCAGATTAAAAAATCCTGTATTATGCTATGGACACAAATCATTTACGGGCACCGTACGGCGTCTATTATTACCAAATAAATCGAACGGCGGCAGGAACAATTGTGCTATAAAAAGTCATTTTTAGACATTGCACAGTGCCCGGCGAAATTTAAGAACTACTTAAACATTTCACGGCGCGGTATGCAGTGTGTGCAGAGGAATTGGGGGTAAAGTGACATCGACCGGGAACCGTACCGGCTGGTGATTTCACACATCGGACGGGCACTGGGCTATTTTGTATAACATTTAAATCCTCCGATTCAAGGGCGACCATACGGTACCGTACGGTGTCATGCCGGACATTGTAGTTAAAAGCGTCAGGATCTATTAGAATCCTCTTACAAATCGGTCGATGTCCGTCTGTGCACCGGTCGATGTAAAATATTAATAAAATAAAATTATTTTCACTGAAATCGTACAGCGGCAGTTTTAAGTTATGGTCAAAAAGCATCTTGCCCGTCTGTTTACCGGCCGATGTTTTATGAGTGGAACTGCCACCGGTTGAGAATCGACTAGTATTTCAGAATTGCATTTAACCTCTACATAAATATTTCACATCTGCAGACCAAAGATATAAATAAAACATATATTAGTTATAGAGGGGGCACCCTGACGAAAATCACGTGACCTGAAGTGTGCCGGGGTGCCCCCTGTGAAGTGTGCCGGAGTGTCCCCCCACAGTCTGGGAAGTGTGCCGGAGTGTCGTCCTGCGGTCTGGGAGGGACCTGGTACCGAGTTCCGCATTTGTATTAATATGGTATAGTATTGTTGAACGCGTTCGTTCGCAATGTTTAGCACGGTAAATAAAAGTGTACACTTCTTTTCCCATATGGAAAACTAACAAAAGCGATTCTGTTTTAACTTTTGTATTAAACTGTTGAACTATTGAACTATAAAACAAAGAACAAAATTGCACATTTTCCCAGTGGTAACATATTTACATCAACGAAGTAATACATACAGTCTGAACAAATACAGTGCTTCTTGTTTGCCACCCTGTGATGGCATAAACATTGACAACATTGACCTTCTTTTGGTAAGGCTTGAACTTTATTGTACATAGTTCCGTATGTTTTCTTAAACCAGGGTTAAATAATTTTGTCATTGGCATTGACAGTAGTTTTGGGTTGAAACGATGATCAATAAGTATGTCCAGTGGGTATCCAAGTACGAGGTAATGTAGAGCATATATGCAATACACGCCGTACATCATACTGAAGAGTCCTTGAAGAAGTGTAGTGTTCATTGTCCATCGTTTACTGTTTTTCTCCTGAAACTGGAGAATATGATTATGGTGGGGTGTCGTTAGCGCTGTTGGCTTCATGCTGAAGTTGTAAGGCATAGACACGTCCGATCATGATGATCTAGTAGTCTGTGATGACTTCCCGTAGACTGTTGATGGCGATTTGGTTGTCGCACTCTGCATACACGATCACGTTCACCACGTTGACGAGTAACTGGGCAAACTAAAGCCTGAAACGAGTGATGCCTGTTCTTATAGGTTCCAATTGACCTTCCTCGCATCCTTGGTCCGCACTGAGGTCGTAACCCCACAAGGTGTAGCCTTTACCGTAGTCCTCGTACTAGATGCCCATGGATCGATTCAATCCAAGAGCCCCTGTGGCATGGTAAAGAGACATGTAGGAGGGACAGTTTCGACAGATTTAAGAGATGGAAATTAAAGGGGTTGGTCTTAGGGTTTCCATTCATGTCACTGTTGGCCACCATACCAATGATGAGTCGTTTGGGTAGCTGTCCTTGAAACAGGTGGTATTCAATTTTGGATCAAAGCCCTGTTGAAATGGTGAATTGGGATTTTCATGTTGTGTGTGGCAATTTGACGGTTGAGGTCATTGGCCACCACAGGGAGGAGTTGGACTGTTCTGATATTCAGGACTGCTTCGTCAATCTGCAGTTTTCTTTCTTGATCAGCAGTACTGCCAAACAAGTGGAAGGCGGAGGATATCATGTTCCGATGGAAACGCATTTTAATAGCGTTGGGCAGGTATTTTTCTTGCAGTGTTACATCCATGTGTAGTCGACCGGCCAGTTCACACTGTTTGTTGAAAACACGTAATCTACGCGACTTCCAACAGGCATTGGCCTGATCGGTTGCATTATCGGTCATGTGTCCTGCTGTGTCTTCCTCCCACATCTATAGGGCCTTCAAGTGGATGTCTTTGCTGGCTTTGTTGTAGGACAACAAATTTTCAATGTACGCTCTGTACGGATAGGTGTCCGCATTGCCGGTGACCAGTTTGTTGTTTAAGTACATGTCCACGCTGCCAAAGAGACTGTGGAAGAGATTGTTGACCACATATGTATTTTTGTCGTCGTCGTTGTCAAGGTCTGTACCATCGTTTTTCGTCAGCTTGACCTTCAGATACAGGTAGGACTGGCCCAGATATGTCCATTTTTCTGTCTTGTGTGGAATGATGAACTCAATAGGTGCAGTGTCAAGTGTTCTTGACTGGCGCAATGCGATAAAATGTTCTGTCCACTGCCCTTTTTGCATAGCAGTCGTGGTAGGGGGTACCGCTTGTACATCTAGTTCTGATTTACTACATTCACACGATTCATGTTGCATCATCATCTTTAATTTAAATCAAAGATGTTCAAGGGTCGTTTTGACACGTGGTAACCAGGTGGACGTCTGATATTGAAATGAGCTTTACGAGGTGCTGGCCGCGGTTTTGTAACGGGTGGTCTTTTCTTTCCTTCTTCTATTAGTTAAGACAGTGAAGCCATGCCTGTTTATTTCAAGGTTCTAATTGATGCTTTTTTGAGGGCTGATTTCACAGAACCTTCTTTCTAAAAAGTGGAGGCGGCTTGGATTCCATGTTTGAGACCTTGTTGTTTAAAGTTTCTTGCAGCTGTTCTTACGACTGGTTCAAGGAGAGTCTTCACTGTTTTTACAACGGATTTAAACAAGGAATATAGACATTGTCCGTATTGACGTGGCATTCCGCGACACACGGCGACTTCATCGAAGAAGGGCTTGGCCACAGGTATGTAATGCAGATTCAGGAACGTTTTGTACTGCTGAAGCGATTCGGTGACTGCCGGGTGGTAAGGGATCACCCGCAACAGCGGCGCTTCCACGTCCCCGACAAACGTGTGATCGTTAATGTCGGAGTAGATAAACAGGAAATTTTATCCCATTTTGAGGTTAGGGGTGTGGGAAACGTTTTCATCCATCGTGTAGGTGTTGACTCCCAGTTTCAATCTCAAATTTCGATTAAGTCCAAGTCCTACACGTGTAGGACTACTGTTTGGCAAATTGTATTCTTCTTGCCACCTCTAAATACCTGATGTTGAATATAAAACTGTGATCCGTGAATACCTGACGACATCTCTCTGCGATTTGTTTGTCAATTTCATCCAACCGTTCCGTAGCAAAGTTGTACATACCGGCAGCGATACTCAGTCGGACAACCAGAGGTTCTTTGGGTTCACTCGGAGCTTGGAGTTAATTTTTTCATGATGATTTTCACTTCAGCGTGGTGAGCAATGATGAATTGCTCACCACGCTGAAGTGACTTTCATCTTCCGTCACATTCTTGATCTGAGATGGAAAAAAGTTCCACGACTGCCAGTTCCCATTCTTCTTTACTGATCGAGATTTGCTTTGGAAGTTTGGTGCGAAAGCAGTAATTGGTGTTGTCTGGAAACACCGTCTGCGATCTGTCACTCAGCAAAGTCATGTAGAATGAATTTATGGTGTCGTGGACGCTGGTTTGATGCACTTCAAGGTAGGTGATGGAAGAATATAACCTAAGGAGCTACTCAGTAGTACTAGCCACAGTTCATTGACGGGTGCTTGCAAACTCAAGTGTATGATAGCTGTGGCGATGATGGTGTAGATCACAATAATCTGCGTCCAATACGTCGTTTTATTTCCAGGCTAGTCTTTCAGTGGAGACGAAAACGGGACATTAACACTAGCGCTTTCTGTCGACGAACGAGAATGATTTTATGTGAACATCCGTTTATACCAGTTGACTTTCTGGAATCCAATTGTCAAATTTCTTTGGATGGCTTTTCCAATGTACTTTGATCTTTCTGATCTTGTTACCATCTACACTGGTCCGTCGTGAAAGAACTGATTAAATGTCGTAGATCTCACTGTCTTATAGGCTAAATTTCTTGCACATAAAATGATCCTTTAATGCGTTCACCATTGAGGTCTTCTAGCTCTACAGTGATCGGTTTGCTTTGTCGGATGTGAACGACTTTGAATAGCTCCGTTGTCCAATTGGGGAAATATCCTTTGTCAAAAGTTCTCTTTGTTTTGTTAATTCTCACCAGATCCTCTACTTGCACAGGAAGCTTTTGATGTGAGGTCCGTAGAGTCTCAAACACCAGATCCTCCAAGATGTTTACATATCGACGTGTCTTGTAGTGTGTGAAATATTTCCACATGCTGGTTTTCAGGGTACGTTGAAATCGTTCTACCACACTAGCTTTGGTCTCAGGATTTTCGGTGGTAAAGTAGTGAACGTCTTTCTTTTTCAAGAACTATTGAAAGTCTTTGTTCTTGAACTTGAACTATGCTCCTTTGTCTGTTTGTAATGTGTTGGGCTGCCGCTTTTTCAAAATCGAATTGAAGGCTTGGATAAGAGTGGTTCCCGATTCAGCAAGCTTCTGAGCTGGTGATATGGGTACATTGCCTTTCAAATAGTGTGACAGCACTCTGAGACACAATGAACAAATTCGTTAGGTACTGTTTTTCTCATCTTATTTCTAACAGTAGGTGGGGCTTTAGACAGAGCCATCAAAAGGGTTCCATGTTTTTCGCGTTTTGACTTCTGTATTCGTCTTCGGTGGCTTGATTTTTTGACAATCTTGCTTGTTTTGTCAATGCAGACTGATACCAGTGGCACCATGCATTTCCTTTTTATGCAGAGGTACAACTCGCGGGGGACTGCATCAACTGGAGCTAGAGCTATACTGATGATGTGGTGTCATGTCCACTCCCCACTGTTGAATCGGTGACGGTGTTCTCAGAGAGGAAGGGGGTGATCCTATACCTGACCAACTGCTCATTTGTTTGCGACTATTTTATGAAGACTTGACCTGGACCGACTTTACCTGGTCCGGCTTGACCCTGACCGACTGGTAGATGTTTTACTGGTTGACGAACCACTCGAAGAAGAACCATTGATAGACGAACAAATGGCACATGTGCTCGAAGAACTAGAGGTGCCACATAGGGAACATGTGCTGCTTGAACCAGTGGTAAACGATCCCCATGTTCCTAGTTGTTTTAAGCTTGACGGGTGACTTTCGAGTAGGACGTTTCTTGGCTGGTGACCTTTGAACAGCTCGCCTCTTGGGTGAAGCTTGACAAACAGCTCGCTTTTTGGGTGGGGTCTTGTTGAATTCCCTTGCTGTCTTTTTACTGTCCCATCTCAAAACAGGGGCTGCCAGAGTAAACCATCGTATCATTTCTTTCAGACCCACACTGATAATATGGTTTCGTGTCTCTGGATCTTGACTTGGACTAATGTTTTCCATCGCTTGGATGACGGCTCTGCGTGTGTCTATCAGTATGGTTGTTGACATAATGGAGGGAAGTTACCCGTGCTGTCCGTTTTTATTTGGTATACACTACAGGACCCCTTTCATCGGCTTTCTCTTTGACTAGCTCACAGATGGACTTCAGATGATTTCGGTAGCATTCGTGATTTCTAAACGTTTTTCTGCATTGGTCACAATCCATGATTTGAGTTGCAGGACAAAGTCGGGAAGCATTACAGATACAAATGTGTTTGCATCGATGTTCGCCAATTTGCTTGTAGCTCGTATCACAGAACTCGCCGTAGTGGGGCTTGCCCAAATAGCCAATAATGGACACAATGCAGTCAAAATGATTGTCATGTTGGACAATTTTACTCCATGTCTGTACTTTTCACACAGGAAACAGAAGACCTCCATGCTGCTGATGCACTTTGATGATATACTTGGGATACAGAACCTTTTGCAACTTCTTGTACTCTTCTATACCACATGCTGCCTGTGGATCTATATTGGCTTTGGAACACAATGCCATGGCTCGGTCATGCTGAATGCGTCAGGTCTTCTTCCACTCTTTGTCTTTTGATTGGTGAGCGTGGTGGATGCCAATGGCTATGGATCGTGCAAGACACATGCTGACATGTGCATTCTGAATCTGAACAATACTTTGTTTCAGTTTGGTCATGTTGGAGACTCCCTCGTTGGACCCGTAGTGTCTGTTTGTACGACGTTCACCTTCAGGCATACTGATATGGGGTGATCTCTAACTGGGTGTCTCCATCGTGGATTCGACACTGAGTATTACTTTGGGCCACTTTTTCTAATTCATTCAGCAAACGTTCATCTGTATTGGCTTCAGAATCATCAAATGGTATATGAATACCAAAGTTCAAGTTGGAGTGAATGATGAACACTCTCACTTTGTCCCGAGCCTTTGTATTGCATTGCTTCTTTACTCCTTCTACCATGGCATTAAAGATCTTTCCTGTTTTCTTGAAGGGTTGATCAAACCTTTGAAAGGATACTTCGTACACTCGGCTTTGTGTTTTGAATTTGCGTGAATGCCGTTCTGATCTAAGTTGAATGCCAAATAGTTCTAATAGCCTTCTACCTCCACAACTTCTTCGTGGGGGACGATGGACCTTCTTCATCTTCTTAACGCTTTTTGTTGGGCGGGGTTTGTCGTTGAATCGCTGTTTTCGTTTTAGTGACAACGGCAACATACATACTTTTAGTTTATCAGCCTCTAGTGTATGTTGCTCTTCAACCCCACTACTTGAGTCTGAAGGGTCTGAAATGTCTGGATAAGGCACTAGTGATTTTCTTTGTCGATTGACCTTGACTAACTCTGACGAAGGTCTTAACTCAAATAGTACTAGTACTATGGTACACCCTAACATTGAGCTCAACCCCTATAAAACGTAACAACAACAAGCAACTATTTCATTTGTTTACAACAAAACACATCGTGACAACAGAACATTATATCTAGAAAAACTCCAATGCTGACTAATCAAACATCGTACTAAAGAATGATCAAACAACGGTTTCATGCGTTCAAAGAGTTCCCAACGATTCATCGGTACTTGCATGTCTATCATTCCATATCACATGTCATTTGTAACAGGTGTGTTGTCGTTCAACATCAACGCAAACTGAAAACTTGTATAGGTTTGATGCTCAATGTCCATAAGTCGATGACACGTGTACAGTTTGTAGTCGGCCCTGTTCAATTGGCGGTCTTCTGCATTCCGCTTGATAACATCAAATCGAGTCATTAGTAGTTTTTCATCTTCATCAGGATTTTTGTCATGTCTTTGTATTCCTCGATAAGACGCGTTAACTCGAATCTCGCTTGATATGGATGGTTGATTGCTGGTTCACATTGTAAATCCATGTCACGAAGCATCAACGTCACTGTGTTGAAATCGTTGTGTAAAGCGCGAACCATACAGAGCGCTGCGAAATGACGTCACGTCATCTTTTAACGACTGACTGTCTTATGTTGTGTTTTCTTTCTACGCTTGCTATCGCTTCAATGATGAGCCTCTGTATATAAAGCCCCTCGCCTACAGCACAGACCATTAGACTTAGTCTCTCATTTCTAGAGTCAACGTGGATAATAAATAACAAGAAGACAATCAATGGCATGTAAGCCAGTTGTTGCAATTGTCAAGAAAAGTTAATGACATGTACTATCATGTGAAATCAAGAAGTCAAATGGAACTGAAAACATCTAAGTACGAGTGGGAGCTACTGGCCAACACCATTGATGTCATTCATGATGTGATCATGAACAATCGTTACAATGGTAGTCAGAAGACAAGGCAACAACAACAACAACAACAATATCAGCCAAAGAGTTGTGTGTTTGCTCTTCGTTTGATCACCGCTCGAACAAGTGTCTCAGTCAACAGTGCTATTCGTGTCAAGAATATGGACATTTGAGTGAGTGTCCTTGGGATGGTTGTCTATTGGATGACGAATTTCTACAGAGCTGCAACACTGATGATGAAACAGAAATGCCCTCAGAACCTGCTCAGGCCATGGACGTAGAACCTTCCATGACACATGCCGTCCCTCAAACACCACCAAAGAACCATGCTGTTCTCCCACCCCCTTCGAAACGGCCAAAGAAAGCTGCAGGCACTTCAATGGAGTATATTACCCTACCTACACCAAAAGTGTCTGCGAAAAAAGTCAAAGACGGTCAAACCAAACTTAAACGTAAATTTAAGAAAAGACACCGTACCAAAACATTTCAGCTAGACATAAATGACAAGGGCTGTTGGGTGTCGAAAACCGGATTTACAATCCGGTTCGACGGAGCTCTTCTAACTCCCACGACAGGTCGTAGTACAGACGTCCTCTTGCATTTATTCCATGGCATGTTCCCAGTTGTTGATCTTTCTTTGTAAATGCCGATATTGTTACGTCTCGGCCATTCAATCCCCGGCCGAGCGCAAAAATTGCTCTAATTCTACTAATGATCTTCTGTTGAATGAAGTTTTTAAGAGTCAATAGAGTCCCATTAATTTAAACCTTCACTATATTGATCAGATAGAGTTAAATCTTGCGATGAATGATGCAATAGGTAGATTATTTACGTAATGTTTACAATCGAGTTAAGTTTAAATAAACCAGTCAAAACACTATAGATCTTATTATTTACTTTACATTTCATTAATAGTTTTCTTCTGTTTTCCATCAAGCATATAAATAAAATTAAAATCATCAGTTTAATACATTTTACGCTTTACAACAAACACACATATTTCTTACTCAGGCTACTGCCAGAAATACATGGCATCATATTGATGCTCTCTGTAAATTCCGCGCTTTTTTCAACTCGCTTCTTAAACTTGCAGTGTCTACGCTCTGCTTCATTCGACTTAACCGATCTCCTGAATATGGCAGCCAGCTCAGGAAATGTCATGCAGCAAGAATGTACACCTTCGTTCCAGCTGACACCGACACAACAGCAGCAGCAGTATTCAACACCGCAATATTCAACACCGCAGTATTCAACACAGCAGCAGCAGCAGTACCAGCAGCAAGACTATCAGCAGCACAAAGCCTGTGAAAATCACAAGCTTCTCACTGCTATTCTGCAAGAACTCACAACGCTCAGTCGCAGTATGGTTTAAGCAAGAAATGATTTTGCAGAAAGAATTGTGTGTTCTTCAATCAAGTATGCTAAAGATGGAACACCATTTCAACAAAAAGATGGAAAAGGAATGCATGTTGTAAATATACACGAAACCGTTGATCATCACTGTTCAACTTCAAACAGACAAAAAAACAAAGCAGAATTACGGTGTTAAATGTACTTAAAGCTCATCTCAGATGAGTAGCGGTAGCGGCAGCATCGGAAAACAGACATCCATGAACGACTCCACAAAGAAACAAAAGAAATAATCTACCACCTGTATAATAACAACGGCCATTTTAAGGGCCAAACATTCATTCAGGAAAACATGTCTATCATCTTTCAAATTGGCATGCTCAATAAACGTATGAAACATACTTCGTTCGTTTTTTTCTACGACACGTACAATGTATGTTCGAAAAATACTCCGTTCAATAATACCATTTTCCAAAAATGCGTTTTCAGAAACTCGGTGCCAGGTCCCTACCAGACCACATGGGGACACTCCGGCACACTTCCCATACCGTAGGGGGATACTCCGGCACACTTCCCATACCGTAGGGGGACGCTCCGGCACACTTCCCATACCGTAGGGGGACGCTCCGGCACACTTCCCATACCGTAGGGGGGCACTCCGGCACACTTCCCATACCGTAGGGGGATACTCCGGCACACTTCCCATACCGTAGGGGGACGCTCCGGCACACTTCACAGACCGTAGGGGGATGCTCCGGCACACTTCATAGACCGTAGGGGGATACTCCGGCACACTCCCCATACCGTAGGGGGATACTCCGGCACACTTCCCATACCGTAGGGGGATACTCCGGCACACTTCACAGACCGTAGGGGGATACTCCGGCACACTTCACAGGGAGGCACCCTGGCACACTTTAGGTCACGTCATTTTCGTGTGCCAGGGTGACCCCTCTCTTTCTCATATATATTTCGCTTGAGCAGCTGAGGATAAATTAATTGAAATAAATGCAGTCTTGAGCAAGTGTGGTTTTCGCCTTCACCACTGTCAGTGTACACTGTAAGCCTTGAATTTGACATATCTACCTTGTTTACAACATTCTTTCTTTGAACATGTCTTCAATTTATATTAGTTTTTAATTGATATGAATGTTAACATAATTTCACATGAATATTTTGGTTCATTCGTGTAAAATCGGCTGGGCACCATAAGGATGATCTCTAAAACGCCGGCCGGTTTATCAAATAAATTATAATACATATAAATCGTGTTATAAGTAGTTAGTAGTATTAGAATGTACCCTTTGGTAACACGAGGTTTACAATGAACATATATAGAAATTGAAACTTCTTAATGGTTTGTGTTTAAAATAAATTAGGCTTTGTTTGGTCGATATGTATTCTTTTTACAATCATAACCAATATTTATAAATAATCAATTTCGTTTTATTCTAACGCAAGATAGAATATAATGCACAATTAGGGAGAAACGCGACTAAACTCGAAAATGATAACTGTCCGATTATTTAAACTGTCCGATTATTTAAACAAGTAGCCTTGATTGCCACAATAACAACGGTTTAATGTTTCAATTATTTCTAATTCCTCTTTTTGGGGGAGTGCAAACGTAATTTTTACTAAAATTACAGGCAGTGCACGAAAACATTGAAGTCAAGATAAGCTATATATAATATAAATTATATTGATTTAGACGCGTATTTCAAAAGCCCATTGTCATACACCGCAGCTAAAGTATTCCCCGTGCCAAATGTCAACCAGACCGTATTGAACAATTATTGAATAAAACCAAATGTATAATTATCACTGTACAAAGGCTTTGATGTTAACGCAAAATGCTTCATATACGCGTTTCTTTGTGACTTGTATGAGCTTATTGCCTTAAATCGTATATCTCCCAAACTAAAAGATTTTTATATCAACTTTTGATAGAAGAACGTTTCCCCGTATAGGGGTTTACACAGTCCCTTGCACAAACGGTCAATACCAGTATACGAAAATTGCACTGCGTGTCGCACAGCCCTTTGCATAAACGGTCAATACCATTATACGAAACTGGCATCGCGTTTTGCACAGTCCCTTGAACAAATGGTCAATACCATTGTACGAAACAGGCATCGCGTGTCGCACAGTCCCTTTCACAAACGGTCAATACCATTATACGAAACTGGCGTCGTGTGTCGCACAGTCCCTTGCACAAATGGTCAATACCATTATACGAAACTGGCATCGCGTGTCGCACAGTCCTTTGCACAAACGGTCATTTCCATTATACGAAACTGGCTTCGCGTGTCCCACTGTCACGTGCACAAAGGGTCAATACCATTTTACGAAACTGGCACCGCGTGTCGCAGAGACACTTGCTCAAATGGTCAGTACCATTATACGAAACTGGCATGGCGTGTCATTACGCAGTACCTTGCACAAACGGTCTTTACCATTATACGGAACTGGCATCGCGTGTCGCACATTCACTGGCACAAGCGGTCAATACTATTATGCGAAACTGGCCCCGCATGTCGCACAGTCCCTTGCACAATCGTTCAATACCATCATACGAAACTGGCACCGCGTGCCACACAGTCCCTTGCACAAACGGGTAATACCATTATAAGAAACTGGCACCGCGTGTCGCACAGTCACTTGCACAAACGGCAATACCATTTTACGAAACTGGCACCGCCTGTCATTACACATGCAGTACCTTGTACAAAGGGTCAATATCTTAATACGAAACTGGCACCGCGTGTCGCACTTTCCCTTGCACAAACGGTCAATACCATAATACGAAAGTGTCACCGCGTGTCGCACAGTTCATTGCACATACGGTCAATACTATTATACGAAACTAGTACGGCTTGTTATTACAGAATGTTCTTCACGCAGTTGGGTACTAGGAAATCATCCTATTCGATGAACATTTCATTTGTGTTTTCGTTCATGTTCCATATACACCATGAGTACTACAGGATAATGGCACCGTGGCAAATATTTTGGATATTACAACCACTATACCATTATGGTGTGGTCGTTTGAATGTGTTAGAGGCTTCAGACAGGGCTTCTTCAACAAATGGAACAACACAACAAACACAACATTCATGCAAAACATAGAGGAAATATGTATGTGTCTAATGTTTCAGTGGGAAGTTGATACCAATTATGCTTTTTGTATAGAAAATCTTTATTTCAACTCCTAAAAGTATAAATGTCTTAAATCAATTGTGGATAAAACTTTAAAGCAGCTGTCCTCCAGAATATACTTAAAATCATTAGTTACAAATATTTCAAAATATCTCTTCAAATATATATATTGTTAAACAGTTAACAGTTGTTAAAAATAAAAAACCTATATATTTTCACTTTTTGCTTTGGAAACAGACAATTCGCTTTTCTGCCATCGTGATATTCCTACTATACATAACGGCTACTGCATTAGTAATGCAGTAGATTATGCAAAGAAACACGAAGTTTTACCAACGATTTTGTCAACTGAATTTGTGGTCAGTAATAATAGATTTCTTCACTGAACATAACTTTACCAGTATTTACCGTTAATTTTTTTTTCATTTTTTGTCTGGAGGACAGCTGCTTTAATATTAAACAAAGAAGCACGGGTCCTTTATGATCCTTAGTCCAGGCTGCTAGTCGCAGTTGGGTATGTATGGGTGTGATTACACGTGATGTTGAAATAATGCCACATGAGTTTTATCAATAATTATCAATATTTATTAATAAATCATAAAGTCATAATTATTGTTCTAATATGTCTAATATGACAAAAGTAACGTCTTACCTTGATAAATTTGATCAACGTAGTTTCATTTAGCTGCTGGCACATGTAAAATAACAAATATTTAAATAATCGTGACAAACATCATTTTTCCTTTTTAATGTACACGTCATTTTCTTTTCCGTCCCTTGACACAATTTTCAACGCAATGTTAAATTTTGCAAACCACAACCACGAGCTTCACTAATGCTAGAACCTGTGAAACCATGATTTGGGTTCCACAATCAAACGACCTTCACCTATTAAGAGCTATTCATTTCTGAATTCTTATTCACGAATGTTTAACTTTACCAAAACTTCGCATTTGAATATCTACATATTGTGCAATAACATCGAGACATGGTATTCAATAGGACGGTTTCTATAAAACGTATGGATTTTTAGTAATTCGATATGTTCCATTGGATTATCAAACACTTCATTGAGTTGAAGGTTAATAAACGTGAACAATTTATAAAAAGACATTGTGCAATGCTGTAAGAACATTCCAAAACAAGTTAAAATGTTTGGCTGTGAATGCACTGTTCCTACAAAGCACCGGTATCTAGTTATACTTTAAGGAAACACCTGTGTAGCAAATGTATCATTGAAGCATATTGTACCAAACTAGGTCGGACGTAAAATATTGTTTGTTGCCCTTCCAGCGTCCCATGTCAATAAGGCTTATTTTGTAAACATATTTTATCAGTATATGTTAGTGTAACCTGTTCATTTTTTTATACTTGGTCATTACTATTTCAAATGCATAAAAATTAAATGAACTTACTCGCAAACGATAGACATATTTAACTCTTTAATGCTGTTTTAACTTTTATAAGATATGTAGATTTATTCATTAAACAATGAATAATATAATACACTTGTAAAAACGCATCCATAAAGCGTATGGTTTTACCGAAGCAAAATAGCACACTCCACGCATTTCACAACTTTTCTTCTTCTTTGATATTTAAGTGACCTTTAATTTAACAATTTCATAGCATAGTATACCACTATAAGCGTTACTTTTTTGAAACAATATTGTAGAATATAAGATGTTTACTCACGGTCTACGACGTCTGTTTACGATAAAGAACCAGGAAATAATTAAAGTGATTTTAAGTTTTAAAACTATATTATAGATAAGAATGAAACACAACTAACCAGATAGTATAATACTTTTACAAACACATTTACAGTAATTGTTCAGGATCCAGGAAACGCAAACAACCTTTTTCTATTTGAAATGTTAAAAATAATGCATTCTAATTAACGTAACTCAACATTTCTTGGAGATATCATTTAAGAAATTATAAAGAAAATTAAAAGAGTTTAAAAAAATCCGAAAAACACTCAAAAATAGCTTTGTTCTGTATGTATGTTACGTCTTGCAGTTTTACATGTTTTTGTGTTGTTCTGTGTGTTTTGTCGGTGTACGGGCCATTTTGTCAGGGTGCCCATTAATTTGACATGTCTAAATTGTTTACAACCTTCTTTCTTTCAACGTCTATTCATTTTTCATTTTAACATACTGTATTAAACAATTCTTAAATAAAAATAAAATATATTGTTATTGTTATTGTAAACGTTTGGGCGTTATGTTTCCCTTTATACGGAATATTATCAGACAAAAAGACGGTTTTCGCGTCACACGCCCATGCTTAGTTCAAGTACGGGTAACTGGTACCTGTGTACATGTATGGGGATGCATGCTTTTCGTTTGTTTTTAAACATTTTCCTTATTCTTAGTAAAATGGTATTTTTGCATTTCAAATGAAACATCTGTGTGACGAAAATGGTTTAGTTAAATCTAACCTTTAATTTAGAGTTATGCCCCTTATTTGATTGTAATCCATTGTTCTTTCTACACGGAAACTCACGTAAGTTAATAGCTCATTTTGATTGGTGATCGGCGCTCGGTACTATTCGTACGCCCGTTGGGTGGCGCTCTGACTAACTATATAAGCCACTTGCACCGTTCATCTGGGGCAGTCCTTGCCCAAACTGCCGATTGAAGCACACCACGACGGAAAAGTAAGAGATTACTTCGCTGGGATTCTAGGGAAA
>Ga0224511_10000541_pt1 | contig 18659 bp, 7 predicted proteins | sample SF_May12_sed_USG_2_FD_169988 | JGI IMG/M metagenome (GOLD analysis project Ga0224511, IMG submission 169988) | Sediment microbial communities from San Francisco Bay, California, United States - SF_May12_sed_USGS_8_1 | ecosystem: Environmental > Aquatic > Marine > Sediment | place: USA...
ATGATCAATATGCTGAGAACCAGTGTCAATTCTGATGAATATGTAGTTGACTGCTGCATAAGCTGCAACGTGCACTGGGTGGTCATATTCATAGCCCTATTTCCTGAAACAATTTATAATAAAACACATAAATACTGCAAATATCTGTATTATTTTTGTTTTAATATTGTTTTTCCATAATTATAACTCCAGCATAATAGTTGTTGCACATTAAAGCTATGTATTTTTATAACCAATATAAAATAAATAAAGTGTACACACGGAGAAAAAACGTTGCTCTTGAATATTAAAATCATAATGATGACTGCCTTGAACCAGTAGTTGTGTGATCTACATGACTCCTTTCATCTGAAAAATAAAACAACAACTTGCATTAAACATCTAAATGAAATACCTTTGAAATCAGTACAAAGTCCTAAAAGAGTATACTGAATTCGAATTATAACCAGTTTTGTTTACAACGTTGTATTATTAAGTCCCCGCTAGGCTTCCATAGTTAAAAAATAATCGAACGTGACCCATCCAGATGAGAGTTATTTATTATTTATACACTACAAAAACATATCAATTTTAATGGTTTTCTTATGCAAATACTATCTTTATGATGGTGTATATGTTAAATGATTTGAAATAACTTGAATCGGTGTTTTACCGATTTTACGCTTAACCGCTAAAATAATATTCAATGCAAGCATATCTACCTTTTTTATGACATATTTAGAAAGAATTAGCTAATATATTCTTTAAATGCGTAACAAACAATTGCTACTCTTACCTTTTATCCAACGGAGACGCAGAAAATAATTTGTTAAATAAATGTTTTGAATTTAGTAAGCTTTGAAAATGGCGGCGCCATGCAACTTACAGCGCATTTCTATCTCCGTTATGAAGAGTACTCACTACTGAGTATGGTGAGGCATAACTGTACATTTACGTACAAGCGCCGAAAAGTAAATATTTAACAATTTTTAAATTAAAATATTTTTGTTTTGCCATGGACAAAAATGTGCAACTTTTTTTTCTATAATCCTAATATAATGTTCTTTCATTCAGTATAGGTTTTCTTTCTGTCGCAATTAGTCCGACTAAATTTTGTAAAATTTGACCAGGCTATACAGGTGACGGCACGGTGCGAATTCTACGGCACGCACATTTCCCTACCAATTTATGTTACAGAACACTATTTGTCTTACAATTTATTTGATTAGTGATTTTTTCTATTTTTCTTTCATTTTAGTTGCTTATCATTACAACGCCGAGCAACATGAAGAGACACTATTACACTTTTCTAATAACTGGCCTTCAGGGATGTAATAGAAAAGGGCATTTCTGTCTACAAGGCTGCACGAATCTATGGTATTCCTGAAACCACACTTGGGGACATAAAACTGGGAAACCAATCAGTGAGCGACGTGTGTGTTCCTGCCTACGGCCATCTCTATTTACTCGTGGTGAAGAGGAACATTTAATAGAGCACATCGCCTAAATTGTTAGAATCGGCTATGGATACACCCTTGCTAAATTCCTTTGCCTGACAACTCACTCGGCAGTTTGTTCAGGAAGAAAGCAAGCAACTGATCAAGCATTGATTCATTGACATAGACATGGCTAGCCCTGATGTAGACGTCATATATATTGTTCTCATGTGCCTTTGTTAAAGTAAGAAACATTGAAATACACTTCGTTCTAATCAAATGCACATTTGATATGTGTCATTGTTTCATGTACATGTAGTTAGTATTGTTTTTGGGATCATACATACGATGTTTAATAATATGTTGCTAAGTATTTGTTTTACTTGATATGAGAGTACTGATCCTGAACTGTACTTGTCGCAGTGTTGTCTCGACAATGGGAGGTTCAAATGTTAGCACATACTCCAGTGGGGTACCAACGGCTTGCTGCAGTGTGCTGATGTCAGCATTTGTTAATTTCGGCGACCTGAAACATTGTTTGATAATCGTAATTTATCCATGTTTTGTATTTTTTCAAAGAACTGATTTTTTACGGAGTTATGGGCCTTTTATAAAAACATAGAACAAAATTTGGTGTCCGCTCAATAACTTTTGAAAGACTGCATCGATTCGATTCATATTTGGCATGTTGATATATAATATCAAAACACAGGTTAAGTTCGATTTGGGTTACAATCCACTGATTTTTACTGAGTTATGGGCCTTTTATAAAAACATAGTACAAAAATTGGTGTCCGCTCAATAACTTTTGAAAGACTGCATCGATTCGATTCATATTTGGCATATTGATACATAATATCAAAACACAGGTCATGTTCGATTTGGGTTACAATTCACTATTTTTTTACGGAGTTATGGGCCTTTTTTAAAGTGATAATACATTTAGCAGGGGCATCCGTGTCCTATGGACACATTTCTAGTTCTTGGCACAAATGTTCACACCATATCAGCTAAACTATTCAAGAACCTCACTGAATAATTTAAAACTACAGTGGACTCCACAGTTTCGGGCCATCGACAGTTCCGGTAATCTTTAGAAAAAAACATATTTGTGTTTCCCGAATGATAAAGTATATCGATATTTTAGTTATCTAGTTATATTTCTTAATCTCTTAGCTGCTTGAAATTTGTTTTTGGCTGTTTAACTTGATTAACTGACGCCGTGATCACGAAACGCTTGACTGCACCGCTTCCCGGGAAAGTGAAAATGCCAGAAAATTGTTTGCATGCCACGACTATCTGAAGCCATAATTTCAGCAAAACATGTACTTATTATATTTTTATTTGTAGACAATTTAACAAAAATAATTTTTGCTTGTTTCCCGTGACATCCGTCGTTGGCCCGTGCTCCTCCGTCTCCTTGATAAATGGCTGCAACACCACGGGGGTCTCAATTGTACATTGAATTGTATAGGGAAAAGTTCAAACGACTTCTTATCTTGAACCGCTAATGGGATTTGACCAAACCCAACAGGAATGGTCCCTGGGTAGTCCTCTACCAAAATTATTAAAATGGTTCTAATCGGTTGCATAAGTAGGTCACGGGGTCAAAAAGAGGATTTTTAAAAATGCATCTTTCAAAAATCTTCTTGTCCGAAACTACAAAACCTATCGCTTTCATATTTGGTATATAGCATCATCTAGAGGTCCTCTACCAAAGTTGTTCAAATTATGCCCCTGGGATTAAAATTGACCCAACCCTGGGGGTCACAATTTTACAGTGAATTATATAGGAAAAACTTTAAATCACTTCTTATCTTGAAAAGCTAATGGGAATTTGACCAAACTCAACAGGAATGGTCTCTACCAAAATTGTTCAAAAGGTTCTGATTGGTTGCATAAGTAGGTCACGGGGTCAAAAAATAGGTTTTCATAATGCAACTTTTAAAAATCTTGTCTGAAACTACAAGGCCCAGAGCTTTTATATTTGATGTAAAACATCATCTAGAGGTCCTCTACCATAATTAAGTGGACAACATAAGTGGTCCTCTGTAAATGGCTCCACTGTGACCTTTGAACTTTTTTATGTGAGCGACCCTTTGGGACCTCTTGTTTGATTTACTTACACTATATTTATAAAAGTAAAATAAACCTGTTTAAAGTCTATATATTTAATACGTAAAATGTTTTAGAGATAACATACTCATCATATCTGTCTAGAAAATACTTTATTTACATAGTGACTGCAATGAATACGCAGAATCGAAAGGCAAAGGCACATTGTGTTTTAAATTGCAAAGCAAATATCGCATGCAATAAAAGGTGTTAGTCGTGTGGCGGCTGTTGGTTTTGCTTTATGTACTTACCAGATTGTACACCGTAACCTATTTAATTTGGTATTGTCATATTCGTTGAAGAAAATTAAAAACATACCAAGTTATCAATCAGGAAAAACAATACACTGGAGAATATTGCGAAATGTAAACACTTATGTCGTCATACAATTTTCAATCATGATCAATTATGCGTCTCTTGTTAACAAGAAGTTTGTTATATTTCAATATTAAAATATTATGAATACATCGAGCGAATGTTCTTGAAACACCTCGAATTGTCAACGAAGTGTGATCTGGGATATGGTGACCGTGTACCAAGTTGATTGGTTTTCGTGCAGGCTATGCTTCCTGAGGGCTTTCCCTTTCATCAGTTTAATCTCTCGACCAATAGTTTACCAAGTCAAAAGACGTCTTTGACAACATATCCAACTTTTAGAATATAGTTTTATTAGGAAGATGTACGCGGCAGAAGGTGGATGTAATTTTTCTTAAAGAAACAAAACCACTGACACTGCTGACGCAAATACCATCATGTGTTGTGTTATTGTTAATAACAACGTCGACATGCGACGCAAATATGTGGACAAGTGTGACAGAATTTACCATAGGAAAAGCTGTTTCAACGAACTATAAGGCAATTGAACGTTTCTCAGAAATACAGTGCGTAAGGAAGTATTATGATGAACGAAAGAACGATATGTGCAGTGTTGCGGGATATAACAGGACCTCAAGGGTGTGTACCTTGAGCATTGACAATCAGGAAGACTTGGTGGACGTTGCAGATGATATGGCCGGCGTATTCGTTATGACTGACGGTGAGTAGAGAACAAGAAATATGCGTACTTACATTACGGTGTATTTGATCTTGTTTATTTTACAAAAGTGCAATAAATCCTTTAACTAAATTACTGCCTTACCACCAAACACAACAATGCTCTGGCATAGACACATTGGCATATTTACCAAACACTGATGAAGCTTTAAATTACTTTAATTGCTTTTATTATCTTCAGTCATATATAATGAATTACTCTTTTTTGGTTTATATTTTATAGATACTCTACAACTACATTAAACGTAGTTCTTTAATTGGTTTTAAATGTTATTGCTACTTTTACATCTATTTCATTAAAATTGTATAAACGTTTATTTATTGCCTTTATTCATAAAATAACTGAATATAATATATTTTACGTATACTAAAGTAAGATAAAATACTTTTGAAATAAAACAAGCCTAAATAGTAGCAATTGGTATGGAAAACGCTCTGATTATGCTAAATGATATTAATTACAACATAGCTGCACATGTGTGGATCCATTGCAATAGCCCTTATTTAGCTTTGTTGACAGTTTGTCTAAAATGCCTGCCGGGAAATAAAACATTGGATTTAATTACGGTAATTCTCCAATATTCATACAAAGTCTCTTATGCACAAGGTTGCGGTCTACCGCCAGTGGTTGAGAACGCGACAGCTCCCGTGTACTCCGCTACACTGCTGGGATCAACAGCAACGTACTCTTGCAATGCTGGCTTCGGGATCAATGGTTCCAGTGTCGTCGTTTGTCAGTTATCGGGATGGGAGACCACACCACAATGTGTGACAGGTGAAGTAGTTCAATACTTAATTTTTTTTATAAAGTTAACATATACCGACTGTAATTACTTATGTCAGTAACTGTTATATGTCAATTGTGCAATAATATTGCAATTAGGGTGCGTATAACTACTAGTCACATGTGTTAAATGTATTTGCGCTGTATTATTTACTCTCACATTTTCTTAGACACAAAGTCGACAATAGCGTTAACATTAATTAGCAACTGTACCTGCTCGTGCTATAAAACACATTCGGTACGAGCGGTGTACTTCTAATATATTCAGAGGAATCGACGTCAACCATCCGCCCAGTCATAGCGTATGACTATGAACTGATATCTGTTGACAATCGCCCCTGTCTTCTCTGAATCAAGTAGGGATTGGAAAATATGTGCTAATACATGGTCACGCCTGTGTCAGCTAAGCGTCCCAAGACCAGGTTAATTATGTTAACAGTTGACAACGATTATTTAATATGACTAATCGGTGATATCAATAGACAACCAAAAATAGCAAGGAATCCAAATTAGTTGTTGCGGTAAATTAAAGAGTTAATAATTTCCTTTATGAAAATTACGGGTTCATCAACTGTCTTATATCTGGATAAGAAGCGCGATGTGTGGCAGGTGATTCCTTTAAAAAAATGTTGAATGTTGTATGCTTCAGGTTCTTTCGTTTTGTGTTTTTGCATGCACGCTGGTAATGCATTTGTATGTTTGCAAAAAGGAAACTTTATCCTAGGACAGTTAGCCAACGTTAGCCTCCGTAATACGACAGTTCAACCCATGTGTGTGTCATTTTTGTACAAGTGTCCTTCTGTTTTGACAGGTTTGCATATAGTTAAAGAGTTAAATTCATAAGACCTAGTTCACACTATCCCGGTGTTTGCCCCGGTGAGTCCTGGTCATTTGTAGCCGGTGTACTAGAAAAAACCGTATCCAGCCCCGTTGTGTCCCATTTTGGACACTGGGGTCAATCGGGACGACAACCGTAGCGACGCCGGGACAGTGTGAAGTAGGCTTACCGTAACATGCCAGTTAACTACGGTTTCAACCTGTGGTCTTACGTTGGAGAGACGGATCATGCCGGAACAGCTACGATTAAGCCCGAGATCTCACGGGAATACGCAGGCATTGGTTTCTTTCCGGTTAGTCTCGGTTGTTTTTACAATATCCAAAGAAACGTAGCCAACATATGTGTCAGATTGTTCAAATGATGGCATCTACCCATCGTATCTTGAATTAATAGATATTTGAAATGTTTAAAAGACATGTTTAACCAATGAGAACTAACCTGATATAGCCAGTCAAACTGTCGTTGTTACGAGATGGCCACAACACGTGCCTGCGCAGCTATTGCTATAGGGCACATACATGCAATTTTGTTTTATGTTAATAAAAGATACACCTGCAAGTACTACCGGTATTAGTAGCATTCAAGCAAACTGCATTATAATTATGTCCTTTGTTTCAGACTGCGGTCCGCCGCCAGTCGTTGTAAACGCGCCAGTTGCTGAGTACTCCACTACACTGCTGGGATCTACAGCAACGTACACGTGCGATGTTGGCTTCGGAACGATAGGCTGTAGTGTTATCAGATGTCAGTTGTTTGGTTGGGAGACAGAACCGCAATGTGTGTCAGGTAAAAGTTTTTGTATGCAACAGTCAGTGACTCACAAGAAACCATATATATGTTTTATGTTTGTATTATCAATATATTTTTATTCCGTTCGATAGCACAGTAACTATTGCATGGTTGACATTATTCATAGGCCGTTTTAATAAAAACTATTAGCGGTCAATTATTTACTTACACTTCCATATTAAATGCACACACTCGTACTATATTACTCAGTTGATAAGTGAAGTCGTTTGTCAATTCTGGAGTCGCGAGTTCCAAACTCTGCCCGGCAGTGACTAATTGGTGACATTTGGCACGTGTATGTTCATTCTATACTGGCCATGTTTCTATCGGCCCTAAATTATCATAATATTTATGAATACTGTTGTCAACCTTTAGTAGTAGAGACTGAAACGGCGTTTGTGTAATCCGCTACATTGCTGGGAACATTTGCAACGTACCATTGTTGTGCTAGTATGATTGTCAGCGACTCTGGTGTCAGTAAATTCTTGGCCAAATGCTAAACCACCACTCTTAAATTTACAAACATGTTTTCACATTTTCAACGTATTAATCAAAACTTGTGTACAAATAATTTTAAATGTTTGTTATGGATTATCTGTAATAATTGTGTATCATTAATTCATCGGGAATTTGCACGAAAAGGCGCAAAAATATTTTTTCTCATAAAGCACGTGAACAATTAAATGCGATTGATATTTTCACAGAAAAGTATACACTGATCAGTTTGATCATAAACCACAAGACATAGATAGAAAAATATAGTTCACGCTGTATTTTTTATTCAAGCTGGTACATCTATACAAAACGTGAGTTTTATTTTCGTATTTGTATTATTTCAAAATGTAAATTCATCTCTTGGCACGGACAGGGTTTACTAACGTTTTTCGTTCATGAGGCACATCATATCTTTCACAGGCGTCACACGTTTAGCAACTAAGGTAGAAGTTCCTGGCAACCGGAAGTGTTGCCCACCTCGATCCCCAACACAATTAGTCACACCAGCACGCCAAGACAATCATATGAAGCATTTCTACATCCGACGTTGCTTGGCAACCGCGAGGAGTACATCTGAAACTATTTCACATTCCTTCCTCCTCTTCTCACATACAAGACAACAGGAGCTTGCTACTCATTCAAGACAATGCAAGTCCGCCACTAGGGATACTCTTTTGATGTTCTAAGGTAACATTGTCAGAGTCCTTGATTGACCTGCGCGTAGTCTTGGTTAAGTATGTCTGGGATGAGGTAGACAGACGACAAGGACAACAACATGAGTTTGGAGGCCGACGGAATTAATTGCTAGAACAAGATACCTCCGGAATTCCGTTATGTCGCAAAGGAGCAGATGTAGAGCAGTTATTCAAGCCAAAAGTGTTAATACACTTTGTACTAAAATGTTGCCTTTTTAAATATGAATTTCAGTACCTCGGTGATTTGAAATGAATATTTTTATGATCTCGTTATGTATGAATAAAGATTTGTTACCGGTGTGTATGGAATATATTCATTATTTCTTATGCACAATGTCATAAATGTGACTTTCAAGATGACTGAGAAACACCCATATACAGGTGGCAGTTTAGAAATTTGGTCTAGTGTATTATTGTTTATTATTTTGTCTGGATTGGAGACCGAACCACCGTGTTTACCTGTTAGGACAACGTTTTTTCTTCCTGAAAATCACTTTTAAAAATATTTCACGTACTTTTTTAATTCATGTTTCGTTTTATGAAGTGTTTTAAAATATGTGGTATGATTATTCTCTATGTTGACTTCTACAAAAATATGTGCAGAACGAGTTTACCATGAAGATGTATTTAAACGTATAAATTTAACACTGCTATTCCCACCAAAGTTTGACAAATGTTCTGATAACTTAAATATTTAAGTTGACCAATTTAACAAATCAAGTGTGTGACAGATATATTTTCAATTTTAACGTACAAAAACTGGTTAAAACGAAACAACAAAACACAATTTGTGGACTTTGATACATGATTTTATGCATGTGTATTAATAATGTATACATGTATTAGTTGTTACTTTAATGCGATTACGTAAAACAATATGCATGATTTATTACATTTACCTTACGTGCAAACAGTGCCATTATGTGATGTGGAAGAGGCGTTGGTCAGTGGAAATAACCCAATCCCTGATGCCCAAATCACGGCGTCCAGCTGGTTCGACGACGATGGAGCACCCCGTCAAGCACGTATCAACAACACAGGCGGCCGTGGGGCTTGGATCTCTAATACTACAGATTTAACTGCACCGGAACCAAAAATGTACATCCAGGTTTGTTCGCTCGTTACCACTTGTATAAGACTTATACCGTTTAAAAATTAAAACTACATCATTCAGTTGCTGTAAGTAATTATAGCATTTCCATAAGTCTGTTGTTTGTTTACGAAATATGTGCATGTTTTAATATGCCAACTTCAAAAGCTATTCAGTCATTTCACTTCATAGGTTGAATTTCTGGCTATGAGTACCATCCTTGCTGTTCAAACCCGCGGAGCTGCTAACATGACGCTACGATGGACCACGCTATATCGGCTTGAACTCAGCCAGGATTGTGTCACCTTTAGTTCTCTGGTTGATGCGTCTGGAATAAATATGGTAAAACAATCCTGTTTATACTACAATGACAATACACAATAATATCCTCAATATTATTATGTTTTCAAATAATTGTAATTTAAAGAATGTATGGAAGTTAGTATCCATAACATATAAAAACAGTGTCCCTACTATTAATGATTGTATTTTGATGCTTGCCCAGATTAAAAGTTATGCGGTTTTAATTTTCAGAAAGAATTGAATGATGTTCATTTTATTGTTTTCACACTGATTTTTGTCTTGTACCACTGTGTTCGTGTGGTTATTTCAGATTGTTTATTTCAACATCATTCGTGACTTTGTTTTTAAATATGACTATAATCTTATCTTTCAGAACTTATTAGTATAGGCATTTCTATTAGATGTGGGCCATAGTGTGATGAATAATGAGTATTAATCTTGTTGAATTGAATCGATTATGTGCAAGTAACAATACTTATCCGAATCTACATGGTCAGTCGACGATATGTGAAACTCCGGTTTTTGTTTAATGTTCTTGACCCGATAGATCCGGCTTGTATATTTATGTACCAGGTGACATATTTTGTACAAAAATGCTAAATAAACATTAATGTTTTTTACTTTGATATTTCTATAGAAACAAGATCATTTAAACAGCGACGACTGTATTGTAACTTATGTTTATTCACAGACATTTACTGCAAACACCGACAAAAATACGCTTGTCGAGAACCGCCTACCATCACCACAAGTGGCGCGGTGTCTTCGACTGTTTCCGCTCGCTTGGAGTACGTATCCGTATGTCAGAATGGAGGTGTTGGGATGCCCGTTTATATAACTGTAATACACATACTACAAATGAAAGATTGTCCATTCGACGTCATTGATTCTTTATATTAAAGCGAGAATGACTTGTGGTTACATATACATGTCATCCATGTACTTATAAATACAATCCATGGACACCTAATGCATAATGTAGCAGTTTCATGCTTTTTAAAAATATTTCGTGGTATGGCAGATGTTGTCAAAAATATTTGTTTTTGACTCAGATTCTTTTCATTTAAAACAAAAAATCATCAATAAAGACCTTTTGTCTTATAAATACATGTTTTGGCCACCCTAACGACGACCTGTTCTGGAGAGAACACAAAATTGATTATTCTGATGTTTAACAAAAATGTAAATCAATGGAAATAAGAAGTGTACTAAAAAGTGTCCTTCAATATAGTTGTCTTAGGTTAAAATATAAATTAGCGTCATGATTGCTTCGAAATACCAATTTTATAGAGAAAACCTTTATTATATATATGTTAGTTTCTGTTGTGGCATTGTTTTATGATTGAGACATTGATTTCTATTTGCGCATGTCAAAACATTGTTTTGTTTTTTGATAAATTATTTTGGTAACTTGACCCCACTCAACAGAAATGGTCCCTTGGTGGTCGCCTACCGAAATTGTTCAAATGGTTCTAATTGGTTGCATAAGTATGTCATGGGGTCAAAAAATAGGTTTTTAAAATGCAATTTTCAAAATTGTCTTGTCTGAAACTACAAGGCCCAGGGCTTTCATATTTGGTATATAGCATCATCTAGAGGTCCTCTACCAAAGTTGTTTAAAGTTTGAACCCACCCCGGGGGTCACAAGTTTACATTGAATTATATAAGGAAAACTTCAAACGACTTCTTCTCTTGGACCGCTAATGGGAATTAAGCCAAACTCAACAGGAATAGTCCCTGGGTTGTTCCCTACCAAAATTGTTTAAATGGTTCTGATTGGTTGCATAAGTGGGTCACGGGGTCACAAAGTAGGATTTGAAAATTTTCAAAAATCTGGACTGAAATTAAAAGGCCCAGAGCTTTCATATTTGGCATATAACATTATCTAGAGGTCCTCTACCAAAATTGTTCCAGTTATGCCGAGGGGGTCACAATTTAACATTGAATTATAAATCTTTTTGAAAAAATCAACTAAAGCCTTAATAATTGGTGTACAACATTAATGGTCCTCTGTAAGTGGCTCCATTGTGACCTTTGACCCTTTCCTCGGGTGAGCGACATAGGGCCCTGTTGTTATATTTTGTTGTAAGTCTGCAGAAACTGTAAAGGTGAACATATTTGAATAAAAACAACTTATGGACAAGGGACATTTTATCAAGCAAACCTCCTGATCTGTGATTGAATGTGTATCTTTAAATCCCATTCATGTTTGTACTGTTTTGTTATGTTTTGTTTGATGTGTGCTGTGCAGTGTAAATAAAATGTTATGTTAGAAAGTTTCGTTTTAATATTTATAGCTAAAATATTTAATGAACAGATCACTAGTAGCATTACACATTTATTTATCGAACTATTTTTGTTACAGTACAAATGCTTTAACGTTGTATGGATATATATAAACTTATTTGGAAGTAATACATGTAACTGCTTAAATTGTTTACTTAAAAGAGAAATATGTAATCGGTCCACCTACAATGTACAAAGAAGCATTTTCTGACATTGAAAGAGATCGGTTTGGATGAGATAGGCAGAGAGATATTGTTCGTTATACAATGTAGTGTAAAGAGAACACGTGTAATTTACTCTTGGAAATTAAAAATGCATTTGATGAAACTTATCACAAAAGCGTGAAGTTCGGCCTACATTTGTATGTGACATCTCTTTAATTTGTAAAATAAACAACAATTGACAATTTTTTACCAGAATTAATTGGGGTGTAGTAATTTCTGATGATGCAAGTATATACAAATTATCTGAAAAGCATATATGCAAAGAAAAAAAGATAAAGGAGTAGATGAAGAAAGAAATGTACTATAACAATCAAGGAAGTTCGCATATCGCAATATTATTACACATCATCAATGAAAGCATATTGACAGATATACTACAACATATATATGTAAACATTTCAAAAATCAATATACTTTCAGAGACATTCACAATATATCCTGATGTTTTGAATCTGCTTAGAGTTAATATTAATTGTGTACTACATGCAACTGAATATTTATGAAGCATGTGTTCGTGTTAAGGTAAAGAGGTATATTTGCCTATAAGCCGTTGGTTGTTATTGGTAAAATAAAAATAAAACAAATGGTGTTATCTATGATATTATGAGCAACCAAGTTATTAAGTCTTAGGTCAGGTCATTTCCTCAAAAACAATAGGAAGACTTTAGTGTGTTTAGTGATCTTAGCAATAAAGATGTAATTTCATATACCTGAACATACTATCAAGAGCAGTTAAATAGAACAAATATGAAGTTTTTTACTTACATGTAGTTATGAATTTGGTGTTTTTGAGGTATTTCCAATGCTTAGATTTTCTAGATAAGTATACGGTGTTAAATCAAAAGGTTTTATTTCAGTTGCAAGTTTTTCAAGGTTAAATCCCTAGTTCTGGTGTACTGACTGGTCTACCATGTTTTACTTGCAAATCGTTACTTGAAACCAATAGAAATAAAGACATGAAGACTCGGTTTGGTCTTGTTCGCTGTTCAGCACTAGTTGGTTAAAGCCTCATTTAAAAGCCATTTCCTTTATTGAAAAACACACAAGTTTATTTGCTCTATGAATAATAATAATAAATTTGGACTTCGATGCCACCGTTGCAAAGAGAGACCAATATTAGGATACAAAGCTTTGACATGTGCCAATACAACTGATATACTATGGCTCAATGTACAAGATAACCGCATGTTTTACAAATATTCAACATTGAGAAGTCAAAGCAAACACTTTTCATTGAACGTGTTTCTAAACCTTAGTTTTAAATAAAGGTAAACAAGGATCGACTGTTCTCTAGGACTTAAATCGACAAAAAAATTTAATTAAATTGATTAAATTAATTAGAGTACATGCTAATCGACCTGGCAAGACCGCTCAATCCGATCAAGTGTTTGCTTTTAGTCTTGTCTTAAAGCTATGCTACTCCGGGTACGATCTAAATGACGAAAGTACTTTTATTCAGTGTCATGCTTTGAACACATAAAAGTATATAAAGTACATCTAATAAAATTATTAAACGGCCATATGTGCTCATGTACTTTATTTTATGCAAATTTGAAATGTCTCTAAGAACCATAATACATTTTTAAATAATTAAGAAGAATAAACCGTTGCCAAAACTTCGTAGTTTGAAGTTTACAAAACCACTTACATGTTTATTGATCATGTTTATTATATATCTTTATATAAATATAAGTTTTGGGTCAGGTTGCATATTTATACTTCAAAATCACATTGATCGGATTTACTGTTTGACGATAATTTAGCTGTGTAAAGCAAACACGATGCTAAGGGATCACTAGGGGTCAGTGGTGTGTTTAAATACCGTAGATGAACAGCCTCAGTACAATTGAGGCTGTTACCCTCCTTAGGCAAAATACATTTTCTTTGACTTTTCCTTGTTTCTACGATTTAAAGTCAGTAGCTAGTTTGGGCTTTGCTGGATTTTTCATAGAACACAAAGTGACGTTTAATAATATTACTTGCGTTAGCTTCAGCAGATTACTTCAAGCGGCTAATACATCAAGGTGAATGTGGTAATAAATCTCTTAAATTGCATACTGGATTGTTACTGATCCTATATTAGGTTATAGCTGAGGACAAAAGTTGATACGTGTGAGGTACCATCAGGGGCCATGTTGATGATAAATAGTTCAACATGCATTTTTGCAATATGTGACTAAATTTTGCATCAATTTAGTTTTGTAATTCTTTAGAAAAAAGAACTTGAACACAGCAGTAAACACACAGCAGTCAAATAACAAACCCGATGTTAATCAGCCATTTTTGTTATTTCTAACATTAAGGGGCCGATTCATTTATGAATGGCAATCAAGGAAAAAAATATGATAGACGCCTATTGCTGTTAAAAAGAAGCGATAATGTTGAATGAGTTAAATATTGTAAAGTTATTTGACAAAGTACCATTTTCTTGACTATATTCAATACGCAATGTTGTTAGAAAAACGATACCATTATGTATGTTAAGGCTATACATTTCCTTATATTTAACTGCAATAATACGCATAATCTTAGGGCAAGTGTACATTTAATCCCACATTGTGTTTAAATATCAAAGGACAACGCGAGTTAAATATATAAAACTAGCCAATATAGCATGCCATTAAATGTTGTCAGGCGTATGGGGCTGTTTTAATTGCTTAACGTAATTGAATAGACTGTAAACGTAAGCCTTTCTTTTTTAATATGGTATAGGCATATTCGTTTAGGGACAGTTTAACAAAACATTGTTATAAATCATAAACAAATTGCACTGGAAAATGTTGCGAAATGTAAACAAACTCAGAAAGTACAACACAATATCGTTTTCGCAATCTTAAATTATGCTCAACTACGCGCCTAATGTTTAAGGTGTGTTATATTTCAATATTAAAATATTATGAATATATCGAGCAAATGTTCTTGAAACACCTCTAATTGTCATCGAGGAAATATGGTAACCGTGAACCAATTTGATTGGTTTAATCTCTTAACCAGTCCATAGACGTCTTCGACAACATATCCGAGTTTTAGGAAATAGTGTCATTGGGAAAATGTACGTTGCATGACTTGGAAGTAATTTGACTTCAATTCTACCACTGGCAATATGATTCTGCTACCGCAAATACTATCATCTGTTGCGTTATTGTTATTAACAACGTCGATATCGTCGATATGCGACGCAAATGTGTGGATAAGTGTGACAAAATTTACCATAGGTAAAGCACTCGCAACTAGCCATAAGACATTCGAACGTTTTTCAGAAATACTATGCGTAAGATAGTGTTATGCAGAGAGACAGAATGACTTGTGTAATACAGCAGGATACAACAAAACATCAAAGACATGTGCCTTGAGCATCGACAGTCAGGACGACTTAGTGGACGTTGCGGATGATATGGCCGGCGTATTCGTTATGAATGACGGTGAGTAAAGAACACGATAAATAGGCGAACTAACATAACGGTGTATGAACATCATTTAACTGAATGACTGCATTATCACAAAACACGACGATGTTTTGTCATATACACATTTGCATATTTAACCGAAACTGATCAAGTTTTAGTTACTTTAATTAGTTTAATAACTTAGCCATGTACAAAACTTTTTTCTTCGGGTTTATATTTTATTTTTACTCTTCAACAACTTTAAACGTTATTCTTTAATGAATTGTATTATGTTATTGCTACTTTTACTGTATCAATTTCTTAAACATTTTATTCACACACTGGTTATGCCCTCATTCAAATTTTAACTGAATATTATACATTATGCTTATATTAAAATAAAATAACAATATACTTGCAACAAAATAATCCTAAATAGTAAATAGTACCAAATGGTATGAAAAGCGCTCTGAATATGTTTCATGAGTTTAATTTCATGAAATAACAACATAAATACGCATCATTTGCAATAACCCTAATTTAGGTTTGTTGACAGAGTGTGTCTTAAGGGCATTTCAGGAAATAAAGCATTGGATTTAATAACGGTAATTCGCCAATATATATAACAAGTCTCTTATGCACAAGGTTGCGGTCTACCGCCAGTGGTTGAGAACGCGACAGCTCCTGTGTACTCCGCTACCCTGCTGAGATCAACAGCAACCTACACTTGCAATATCGGCTTTGGTATCATCGGTTCTAGTGTCATCGAGTGTAAGTTATCTGGATGGACGGTCGCGCCACAATGTGTGACAGGTAAGTAGTTAAACACTTATTTAAAAAGTTGACATAAAATAAGGGTACTTGCAAATGTCCGTCACTTACATTTTGAAACAGGTTAAGATGGGGATGCGAGCAACCATTAACGTTTTTTTATACAATGTTATTGCGTTTAATGTAAACAGCAGTAAATACTTCTACCGAGTTGATTTATTTTTATTTTTTGTAACGCTTTAAAACAGTTAGATACTGTAACATTGATTGTATGTACTTGGCGCTATGTTATTTACCCACAGTGACTCATATTCTAAAACACTAAGTCGAAATAAGCATTAACATTACAGACTGCACCGTATCATGCTATAAAGCTCATTCGGTACGAGCGGTGTACTGCTTAATCAGAAGAATCGACGACATTCATCAGCCGAAATATATTGCATGACCGGCCATAAAATGATATATATGGGTATTATCTATTGACTCCTCTGAATCAAGTAGGGTACCTGGAAATTATTGGCATGAGGAAAGTAGGCCAACATTATCCTCCGTAGTACAAACCTGTGACCCATTCGTGTGCCAATTTTTTGACATAATTTTGACATGTTTGCGTATAGTTCCCGGTGCGGCCTGGAAATGTGTAGCCGGTTGACCGTAAATAACCGGGGTTAACCGGGAATACTTAATCACATTGTTCCGGTATACTTTCCCGTTGCGTCCCGGTTTGGCCATCAGCGTTGATACAGACGACAACCGTAATGACGCCGGGACAGTGTAAACTTGGTTTACTGTATAATGCCGGTTGAGTACGGTTTTACCCAGTGGTCTTGCGGATGAGGGTCGGGTCATGCTGATAGTGCTACGGCGATGTCCTGGATCTCGGCCCGACTATTCACTCGGAGCCCTTGTTATACCAGCACATAGTCTTTTTTTCTAGTCCTCAGGGATCATGTATTGTATGTTGTTTACATTTGACAATGGAGTTCCGCTCTTGCGCTAGGGGTCGTCAGTGGTGTGGCATCTTTCCTTACCATTGATAAACAACTTCAATAAATCCGATGATGTTGGTTTCCCATGAGTTTTCTCATATGGAGGCCGACGAAATAAAATTCTGGAAATTCTATAAGCCGAATATACACAAGGAATCCCGTTATGTCATAATGGAGCATATGTCAACAGTTATTCAAGCCAAAAGCAAACACGACCGGTAACAACACTTTGTATTAAAATGAGGGTCTCATTTAAAAATGAATTTCAGTACCTCGGTGCTTTGGAATGAATATTTTAATGAACTCATTACGTATGTATTAACATGTTTTACCCGTGTGTATGGCATTTATTTATTACATCTTATGCACGAATTTATGACAGTGACTGAAAAAACTTCCATATACACAAAGTGGAGGTTAAAACATATAGTCTAGTATAATATTTTTATTATTTCGTCTGGATAGGAGAGAACCCCAATTTTACCCGTTAGGAAACGCTTTTGTCTGAAACTCATTTTGATAATTATCTCACGTACTTTTTTTTACTTTCTTTTAATTAGGTTTTTTAAAATGATTTATGATAAATCTCTGTAAAGGTGATGTTTGAAGTAGGGTTTCAACACGTAGAAGTATTTGGACTGAAATAGATATATAACATTTCTATAATCTCCATAGTTTGACAAATGTTCTTATAACTTGAATACCGGATTTGATCAATTTAACCAATTGAGTGTGTGACGGAGATATTTTTAATTTTACGTCAAAAATCTGGTTTAATAAAACAACACCAAAAAAACCTTTTGAACTTTGATTAATGATTTAATACGTGTATAGTAATAATCTATATTAAATGTTACTCCAAAACAGCTTTGATGCAAGTGTTAGAAAATATATGCATATTTTGTATTCATTATATTTACTTTACATACAAAAAGTGCTGCCCTGTAGTGTGGAGGAGGCGTTAATTAGTGGGAACAGTCCAATTCCTGATGCACAAATTACGGCGTCTAGCCAGTTCGACTCAACTACGGTACCCCGTTATGCACGTATCAACAACACAGACGGTTGGGGAGGCTGGCTGTGTTCTAAGGCAGAGTACGATGCACTGGAACAAAGCATGTACATTCAGGTTTGTTTGCTTGTTTCTACTTGTATGAGAGTTATACCGTGTAAAGAAGTCCTCGTTCATATTTATATTTAGAAAAAGTCCACGTCTGTTGTTGTTGTTGCTGCTGCTGTTGTTGTTGTTGCTGATGTTGTTGTTGTTGTTGGTGGTGGTGGTGTTGTTGTTGTTGTTGTTGTTGTTATTGCTGCTTATGTTGTTGTTGCTGCTTATGTTGTTGTTGCTGCTTAGGTTGTTGTTGTTGCTGTTGTTTAGTTGTTGTGGTTTAGTTGTTGTTTTGTTGATGGCGTTGTTGTCGTC
>Ga0224511_10000542_pt1 | contig 18649 bp, 13 predicted proteins | sample SF_May12_sed_USG_2_FD_169988 | JGI IMG/M metagenome (GOLD analysis project Ga0224511, IMG submission 169988) | Sediment microbial communities from San Francisco Bay, California, United States - SF_May12_sed_USGS_8_1 | ecosystem: Environmental > Aquatic > Marine > Sediment | place: USA...
TAGTTAATTCAATTGTGATATTGATCTTTAATTCCATGAAATTTTTCAATTTGATTGAAAAACATTTGTGGTGATAGAATTATATACATAAAAAATAGTAAATGGCAAATATCAGTACTTTCAAAACTGTCAATGTTGAGAGCAATATATACACCATTTAATTAAAGAAAAATGGTATTGATTAATGGAGTTGCCGAGATCCATGGAACAAAACAAAGATACATCGTTAACAAAGGTTGGAATTCTAGGGTATGGAGTATACATCCCGAAATATAGAATTTCAGTCAATGAAATCGCGAATACCTGGAGTGATGACGGTCCATTAATGAGTAAAAGCATTAATGTTACAGAAAAAGCAGTACCAGCATTAGATGAAGATACTATTACTATTAGTGTGATGGCTGTAAGAAATTCATTGCTTCGAGCAAACATATCACCAGTAGATATAGGGGCAATTTATGTTGGATCTGAATCACACCCTTATGCAGTTAAACCATCGGCAGTCACAGTAGCAGAAGCAATTGGTGCTACACCAGTAATGACTGCCAGTGATCTTGAATTTGCATGTAAAGCAGGTACTGCAGGAATGCAAATGTGCTTTGGACTGGCGAAATCAGATGAAATTAAGTATGGAATTGCCATTGGTACTGATACCGCACAGGGAAGACCTGGAGATCAATTAGAATATACAGCAGGTGCAGGTGGATGTGCATTTGTTCTTGGAAAAGGAAAACTAATCGCAGAATTAGAGGGAATGTATAGTTATACATCAGATACACCAGATTTTTGGAGAAGAGAAGGAGCAACTTATCCCTCTCATGCAGGAAGATTCACTGGAGAACCCTCGTATTTCAAGCACACTCTATCTGCTGCTCAAGGATTAATGCAAAAAATAGGTATCAAGGCTTCTGATGTTGATAGACTTTCATTGCATCAGCCAAATGGTAGATTTCCAATTTCTGCAGCTAAAAAACTAGGAATCCCATATGAAAAACTAGAAGATGCTTTGTGTGTTGTAAAAGTTGGAAATACCTATAGTGCAGCAAGCATGATCGGTTTAGCAAGACATTTGGATAAAGCAAAACCAGGAGAAAGAATTATGTGTGTATCTTACGGTTCTGGTGCAGGAAGTGATGCATTCTCTTTTGTAGTAACAGATGAAATAGAAGAAGTAAGAAACAATGCTCCAGATACGGATTATTATATCAACAAAAAAGAAATGCTAAACTATGCCATCTATGCTAAACATAGAAGGAAAATTAAGATGGATTGAGGTGTAATGATGAACCCGTTAATGGATAAAATAGCAATAATTGGATATGATATGACAAAATTTGGTGATTTATATCACCTAGGTTTAGGAGATTTAACCTCACTTGCAATAACAGGTGCTCTTAATAATGCAGGTTTGGACAGATCGGAGGTTGAGGCATTATACGTAGGAAACGCTGGATCTGGCAAATTTTTAGGACAAGAACATCTAGGATGTTTAGTCGCAACTGAAAGTGGGCTTGATTGTCAATCTTTTAGAATTGAAGCTTCTGGTGCAAGCGGAGCAGTAGCTATGAGAATTGCATCTCATGGAATACTGACGGGATATATTGATAAAGCAGTAGTAGTTGGTGTAGAGAAGATGACTAGTTTTTCAAAATCAAGTGACACCCAAACTGCCTTATCAACAAGTTTGGATTCAATTTGGGAATCTGCAATGGGAGGAACATTAGCTGCAAGTTTTGCACTAATGACGAAAGCATATGCTAGAAAGTATGGATTAACAGACGAACAACGAGCTCAGGTTGCAGTTAAAAATCATAATAATGCACAAAAAAATCCTCGAGCTCAATTTAAAAATAAAATAACGGCGAAAAATGTACTTGGAGCGAAAATGTTAGCAGACCCATTGACACTTTTTGAAGGGTGTGCTTCCTCTGACGGAGCTGCTGCATTAGTATTATGCGCTCCGGAAATAGCAGAATCTTATGATTCAGAACCTATTTATTTGAGAGCAAGTAAACAAGCTCATGCACCTTTGGCATTACAGAGAAGAGAATCATTATCTGAAATACAATCTATTAAAAAAGCAGCAGATAGTGGTTATAAACAATTAAATATTAGTCCAAAGGATATATCTATTGCAGAAGTTCATGATGTATTAACAATTGCTGAAATTTTAGCAATAGAAGGTTTAGGATTGGTTGAATTAGGACAGGGAGGAATTGCAACCATTGAGGGAAAAACTGCTTTGGATGGAGATATACCTGTAAATACCAGCGGTGGATTAAAGGCAAGAGGTCACCCTATTGGTGCATCTGGTGTTGCTCAAGCAATAGAAATATTGGAGCAATTCAAAAACAAGGCCGGTGATAGACAAGTAAAAGAAATAAATTGGGGAATAACTCAATCAATGGGTGGTACTGGTGGAACTTCTGTAGTTTCATATTATTCGAGGTAAATTAACATGTCAAGAAATTTAGTAGCTGAAAATTGGAGATTAGAAAGATCTAGATATTTACTAGTCGGTAATAAATGTACAGAATGTGAAAAATATTATTTTCCTAATGTGCAGATTTGTACTGATTGTAATATTTCTAAATTAGATGAATATGTATTTTCTGGAAAAGGTAAACTAATTGAGTGGACAAAAATCTATGAAGTGGCCAAGGGATTCGAATTATTTGCTCCTTTATATTATGGCATAATAGAGCTAGAAGAAGGGGTAAGAGTCGCAGCTCAAATTACTGAAGTTACAGATGATACAAAATTAATTCCAGGGATAAAAACTCAAATGGTTTTTAGAAAGCTATTTGAAGATGGTTCGCAAGGAGTGCTAACCTATGGCTTTAAGGCAGAACCTCAAATTTAATATCGAATAGAATCGATTCCCATACCATTGGATAAAATTTCATTGTATATCGTGGATTTATAAATCTCATAACAGTCACAAGCTAATTTATTTAGTATTCCTACATCTTGAGTTGCAGAGAATTCCTTCAATGCCTCTTTGAAAATAGGATTACATTCTTTACAATTACTTGGACCTCTTTCGCTTCCTGCTGCAACAGGATCACTGATTAATCTTACAGAAGATCCAAGAATTTCCTTTGCTTTCTTTGTTACAATTAATACCGACCACAACCATGGTGGTTGATACTCACGATACTTAAACATAAAATCCATAAGTGTCATTTTACCAATGTATGCAGGATTGATTGAGACATGTTGGATCTGTACAGACTTCATTGTCTCAATTGTACGAATTGCATCTTCTACTGAAGCGAGTTCCGAGAGAAAGATGGGTTTTAACAATACATATCCCTTAGTCTGAATTCCTAGTGTTCTCAAAATATTAACTGCACGTTTAAATTGATTTAATGTGTGACCTTTATTTATGCTTCTTTTATTAATTTCATCATCTGTGGTCTCTTGGCCGATAGCAACAATTAATTTTGAAGGTGGAATTATGTCAATGATACTGGTTAGTTGTTTGCGTGTTACAAACTCACAACGGGTCTCAATTGTTATTTCATCTACTAATTCAGCAAATGTACGTAGTATATTGTCCCGTACTTCAATTGGAAGCTCCCATCGATCTAGAAATGATCCCGATGTATAGAATTTTACAGCAACAAATTTTTCTTTCCCTCCTTTTGCATTGAAAATATCCACACATCTCTGTGGTAGTGATTTAATTAAAGTTTCTGTTGGTTGTAATGGATTGTCCATGGGTAATGTACACATTGAACATCCCCCATGTTTTGCCATAGCATATTTACAACCCTTCGTTGGCAGGATCATGGTTAATGCCAGCCCTCTCTTACCATCTTTCATAGGATATTCATCAATCCAATTTATTATTTTATCATGATGTAATTTTCTTTCTTGATTTGATTTTACTCTTAATTCACCAATAAAACTTGTAAATGTGTCCAAATAATCACCACTTATTTTTCTTTTTTATTTTCACTGCAATACCATAATTTACCTGATTCATACTTATACCACTAATTAATGCAGTCCCGACAGCTAACATTAATTGTTTTGTTGAATTATAGATAATTACTTCATCACCCGGAGAAATGGTTTCACTCGCATTGACAATACCTATTGCAAATAGAGAAGTTCCTTTAATATCGTCAGTATCACAAATTACCCAGTTAAGACTACTTTCGATAATATCCAAACATGCATTTAATCCTAGATTTACCTTACCATAGAGTGAATCCCAAGTAAGAAAATGTTGACCATCTTTTTGAATTTGAATTGGTCGTGGTGGTCTACCCATAAATTTTATTGTATCTAAAGAAAGAAAACATTTTGAACCATGATTATATTTAACAATTGCTTGAATTATTTCTTTATTTTCCCGGATTTTTTCTTTATCAACTTTACCGGGAGTATCAAATTCAGTAATTATTTTTTCAACTGAATTTGTGAGCTTAATTAATGCATCATCGGATTTATCCTCATTCCCAATCCAATTTATAGTAATTCGATTATTAATATTTGCAGCCTCAATCATTCCTCGGTATCCTTCAGAAACATGAACTAGAATTTTTATATCCAAGGGAAGTTGTTCAATCATATCAATTAACATTTGACTGGTTATTTGAGTTTCTTCCTCCGACCAATGACCGGTAACTGGAATATCATAATACTTAACTGGATAGATTGTTTCTAATTCTTGGGGTACAACACCCAGTGGTGATGTTAAAGACCACACACTTACTTGTGGAAAATGCTTCCCTGCACCTTGTCTTATGGCTTTTCGATACATCCTATGGGATTTAGATTCAGCATATGGTTTTTTTGCAGAGCATGGTAATAAGACAATTAATTTTTTGACTGGAGGAAGCACGTATCTTGAAATCACCCGTTTACGATATTTCGTGACATCTGGATGATACAATGATTCATCTCCAGTGAAAATCAAATTATTGGTATTGTTTGAGGGATACAAATCGTAATTAATTATTGAATTGAATGTTCTTCCTAAAAGATATACAAAACTAGCAACATTGGAAAATACATGCATATCACGGTGAATTCTTGACCAAAGTAAATTATCATCTATAGAGAGACAAGATCCTAAAAAATCTCGATTTATTTCAGCCAAATTTAGTTTAATCAATTCAGATGTCGACCTTGACGATTGTTTTACAAATCCATCTTCAAATACATTCCCTCGAAATGCATTTGAATATGCAGCATAATCATCAATTATATCAATACCTAAGCCAAATGCTAGAGCAAAAAAACCTATAGGAATCTCTCCAGATAGATAAATACCAATATTGGGTGGTATTTTGCTCCTTAAATCAATTATCCACGGAATAAATTGTCGAGGAGATGAATTTGATATTTGTGAATGTCGTATAACAATAAAAGAAGGCTGTAATTCAATAAGTTCAAATAAGAATTGATAGTCATGAGAAAATTTTTGATTGTAAACAACTCCAAAAACATTGGGTAATGTTGACTTTTTTAATTCATCTAGGTAAATCGAGTTTTCTTCTTTAATTGATGCATCTAGCTTTTTTATATTTGGTACCAATCTTGGTAATAATACAGACAGTTCAGGTATAACTTCTAAATAATCATTACTCAGAACGATATCATCGATTTTGGGTAAATTTATGGGACCACGTTCAGACATAACAACCATTGAGATTAATTTATCTCCTATCATCAATTTACCAGATGTATTAAGTAACCAAGGAGTAAGAGGTAAATCACCTATTTTCAGTCTTCTTGTTAAACCCGCCTCATAGATAATTTCTCCAGTTGTCATTTCCTTATTTTTATAATCCACCTTTAAGGAATAAACGTTTATGGTAGAAGACTAAATTTATTTAATGATATTAAATTATTGTCCAAGATTTAATAGAAATTATAGTTGAATCTAGTTTTTATGCAATAACCTTCAAATGTAATAATGCCAAGTATATTATTAGGAGTTGTTTTTAAATTCAGGACTTTGATTATTATCAAGTAAAGGAGGATGGTAGTACACATCCAATTGCTTCATTTGATGCCAAAAGTGAATTTGTTTATGTTATCATAGACAATGTCAATAGGTATGTTTATCTCTGGAAAGGAGTAAACGCAGGAGTTAGGCTTAAATTTGTTGGTTCACGTGCTTCAGGTGATAAAAGAAAAGAAGTCGGTTATCATTATAAACTAGAGGTAATGGATCAAGATGATGAGACTGCAAGCTTTAAAGCGAATATATTAGGTTCTGCTGATTCTGTTTCCAGTACACCAGGATTACCAAAAGGATACATTCAGGAAAGTGAAACTGAATTCACATCCTATTCAGCCGCAGCAGAAGCACAAGGAATAGAAATTAGTGCAGAAGATATAGCAGAGGTTACTGGTGGTTCACCTACAGGTAATATAGGAAGAATGGGAGGTATTGGTGCAAGACCATCTCGTTCATTTTTAGCAGATCCTAATTTCTTCACAGATGTGAAAGAAGATAAAACAACAAGAGATAAAATATCGGGAGTACTACAGGAAACCAGTATGGAAGAAGCACAGGAATTAATTAACGCTCTTGGTTCTCCGAAAGGTTTTGAGAGAGAAATGATCGTTGTAGGAAATCAGGTATACAGAATATTAATAGATGATAACGATAAGGTATCCTTCCAAGACCTAGATACTCCATTAGATGGAATAATAATGGTCAATGAATATACACCTAGACTTATTGCAGAAAATGGCAAAGTAAAAGCAATTGAGTTATTAAAGCAAATTAGTGATGATATTGAACTAGATGAGTCTATGACACAAGATCTTGCTGATTTATCAGCCATGTTCCAGATAGAAATTGATTAAATAATTTCATTCTAAAAAAAGTAAATCTTAAATAATAATCACAATAAATTAATACAACTTAGTGACAAACTTGATAAGAATAGAATACAAACATAAGTTTAGATGTCAGTAAGGGTATCAGAATCAGTAGCAAGAGGATTATCAGCAGAACTTCAAGCAATAACTAAAGAAGCTAAAATCGATACACTCGCTATAATAACAACCACTGGAGCAAGAGTCGCTTTTTTTAGTAAATCAAGAGCAGATTCTTCAGAATTATCAGCTATTGCAGCTTCACTAATCAATTCAGGAGGATTAGCATCCGGTAAATTAGGATTTGGTGAATTAAATGATGTAATGTTAAGAGGGAATAATGGTTTTCTTATTTTAAGGATGCTTTCAGAAAGATTTGTATTGGTAGGAGGAACAAAGAATATTCAAACTTTTACAAAATCAGCAAGTATTCTAGTTGCCCATGCAGCAAAAATATCAGAAATTTTGAGTGATGTACCAGAGGATATGTATTAATAAATATCCCTCATTGAAATATTACAATTGGATTAAAAGTCACCAATTCCAAATTTTATAGTATTTTGATAATTATAAGCAGTATAGGTTTTAAACTACGATGTAATAACATAATTAAGGATCAAAAAGCAGTAATGCTTCAATTTTTTCAGGTTGGAAACTCATGGATACTTATGACGAATCAAATATTAAAGTACTTGAAGGAACAGAGGGAGTTAGACTTCGTCCAGCAATGTATATAGGAGATGTAGGAACTAGAGGATTACATCATTTGATCTTTGAAGTAATTGATAATTCAATAGATGAGGCGATGGCAGGAAGATGCTCTAAAGTTGATATCGTTTTACACAAAGATGGTTCTGTAAGTTTGAAAGATGACGGTGCAGGTATTCCAGCAGGAGTTCATCCAGAATATGGAGTACCGACTTTAGAAGTAATTCTCACTAAACTTCATAGTGGTGGTAAGTTTGAGAAAAAAGCATATCAGGTATCTGGAGGATTACATGGAATCGGATTAGCAGCTGTTTGTGCATTAAGTGAAGAATTTCATGTTGAAAGTTATCGTGATAAACGTATATTTTCTCAGAATTATATTAAAGGACAAAAAGCAACAGATGTAGAGATCAAACCCCTCGGAGACTTACCAACAGGTACACTCATTAGATTTAAACCGGATCGATCAATATTTACCGTACATGAGTTTGATTTTGAGTTATTAGCAGGTAGATTCAGAGAACTTGCCTATTTAACAAGCAAATTCCGAATTAATTTTTCAGATGAAAGGGATCTAAACTCAGATGGGAATATTCGCACTGTATCATACTATTTTGAAGGTGGAATTAAACAATTTGTAGAAGATTCCATTGGTGCAAGAAATCTATTACTACCGGAACAGCCCACATTTTATGTGTGGGGAGAAGGAGAAGGAGTAATGGTAGAAGCCGCATTTGCTTATACAGATACATATCAAGAAACACTTAGAGGTTTTGTAAATAACATTAATACTCATGAAGGTGGTACACATATTTCAGGTTTCAAAACAGTACTAACTCGTGCAATGAATGATTTTGCAAGATCATTTAAATTACTAAAAGAGAAGGAAACAGGTCTATCTGGAAATGATGTTAGAGAAGGTATTGTTGCGATCATATCTGTAAAAGTGCCACATCCACAGTTTGAAGGTCAAACAAAAACAAAACTTGGAAATAGTGAGGTAGACGGTATTGTACAGGCAACATTGGGTAAACTCCTCAAACACTGGTTAGAAGAGAATAATAAACTTGGAAAGGCAATAATAAACAAAGCAGTATTGGCACGAAGGGCAAGAGAGGCAGCAAAAAAAGCAAGAGATCTTATTCGTAAAGGCCAGAATACAAGAGTGAGTTTGCCTGGAAAACTAGTGGGTTCAAGAGAAAAAGATCCAATGAAAAGAGAATTATTTCTAGTTGAAGGTCAATCAGCAGGAGGTACCGCCGTAGAAGGAAGAGATGCAGCTTTTCAGGAAATTTTATTTCTTCGTGGAAAAGTTTTGAATGTAGAGAAGGCAAGATTAAATCGTGCTTTAAACAATCAAGAAATTAGAAATATAATCACTGCAATAGGCACTGGTATTCTTGATGAGTTTGATCTATCAAAATGTAGATACGGTAAAGTTATTTTATTAACAGATGCCGATGTAGATGGTGCACATATAGCCACCTTGTTGTTTACATTTTTCTACAGATATATGAAACCATTAATTGAAGAAGGTTTCTTATATATTGCTCGTCCTCCTCTCTACAAAGTTGCATTTAAAGGAAAGGCTGCAAAATTACAAGGATCGCAACAAATATATCTAAGCTCTCAAAGAGATTTGAATTCTTTAATTATGGGATTAGAGAATATGGATATAGATAAAAAAGAAATTACAATTAACAGATTTAAGGGTCTTGGAGAGATGAATTCAGACCAGCTCGAATTAACCACCATGCAAACAGGAAGTAGAAAAATAGAAAAAGTGACCATTCATGATGCGATAGAAGCAGAAGATTGGTTAATACGGTTAATGGGAGATGAAGTGGATGCTAGAAAAGAATATATCCAACAGGAGGTTTTTCAAGAAGTAAATGTTGAAAACAAAGGTGATTTTTATAATGTTGCATTTATTGAGGATCTCCTAGATACAGAGGATATTATTGAATTAGTCGATGAAACAGAGAAAGAATTGATGAAAATGGAAATTGAAGAAGAATTTGATGAATATGACCCTGAATTAGTGGCTAGTTTAGAAAAATTTAGATTCGGTTGAGGTGTAAGTAGATGTCAATACAAGACGATTATATTTCAGAAACAGCTTTTGCAAAAGAGATGAAATTTGGCTTCTCAGAATATGCCAAATATGTTATATCAGATAGAGCATTACCAGATGGTAGAGATGGATTAAAACCAGTACATAGGAGAATTTTATGGGCCATGAACGAATTAGGTCTTGGTCCAAGATCTGCATTTAAGAAATGTGCAAGGATTGTAGGTGAAGTAACTGGTAGATATCACCCTCATGCTGGTGGTGTTTATGAATCTCTAGTTAGGTTAGCACAGCATTGGTCCTTACGCTATCCTCTTGTTGACCCACAAGGGAATTTTGGAAGTATAGATGGATTTCCACCTGCGGCTATGAGATATACAGAAGCCAGATTGACAAACATCTCTTTACAACTATTAAGTGATATTTCACCAAATGTAGTTGATTTTATAGATAATTTTGATGGTGAAGAAAAAGAACCAACAGTATTACCTGTTAAAGTACCTAACTTATTACTAAATGGTTCATATGGAATTGCAGTTGGTATTTCATCGAATGTACCTCCTCACAACCTAACTGAACTTATTACAGGATGCATAGCAATTATTGATAAACCAAACATCACTGTTGATGAACTGATGTATTATATCACAGGACCAGATTTTCCAACAGGTGGACAAATTATTGGTACTCGTGGAATTGATTCATTGTTCAGAGTGGGAAGAGGAAGTTTAAGGTTAAGATCAAAAATTAGTTTTGAGAAAGGTGAAGGTAAAACCAAGCCAATGTTAGTAGTATCTGAAATCCCATATTTGCAAAATAAAGCATCTATCATAGAGGAAATTGATAAATTAATTGAGACTCAAAAAGTTCGTGGTTTAGTTGAAGTAAGAGATTTATCGAAAAAGGAAATTAGAATCGAAATCCAAATTGAAGAACAATATGCAAATGAAGAAGGTATAACTACTATCAAAGGTCAATTATTCCAAAATACCAATCTTGAGACACTATTTCACTGTAGGATTAATGCATTTGTTTATGGAAGACCTATGAATCTTAACTTAAAACAAGCATTATGTGTTTTTCTTGATTTCAGAGAAACAACAGTGAAAAATATTGCAAAGGAAGAATTAGACAAAGTCTTAGCAAGATTACATATACTTGAGGGTTTGATTATTGCCTCAGAGAATATTGATGATGTAATTCAACTCATTAAAAATTCAGACAGTCGTAAAGATGCTCATAATAATTTAAAATCGACATATGAGTTATCCGATGAACAAGCTAAAGCAGTATTGGACATGACTCTTGCTCGATTAGCTAGAATGGAACAGGATGAACTCAAAATTGAAGCAGAGACAAGAAAACTAAGAAGAGATGAGCTAGAAAATATTATTGCTCATAGACCCACTTTACTAAATCAGATGAAACAAGAATTTTCAGATATATTGAAGCGGTTTAGTGATCCAAGAAAAACAGAAATTATTGAAGTAGATGAAGTAATTCTATCAAGAGATAGACCAATATTACATCCCAGAAATCTGATTTTAACATCGCTAACCGGCGGTTTCATTCGAACTATTGATTTCGAAAAATTCAAACTCCAAGGAAGAGGAGGAAGAGGAGTAGCAGGAGTACCACTTGATGAAGGTGAAGATTTGTATGATATGATGGTAGTTTCAAACTTAGATGATATTTTAATGATTACCAAGGAAGGAATAGTTCATCAAATTCCAGCATATGAATTACCTGAAGTTAGATCTCGAACTGCAAAGGGATCTAAAATTAAAAGATATTTACCTGTTGAAGACGAAGTAATTAAAGTAGTTAATGTGGAATATGAAGGTTTTACAGAGGATAAATGTCTTGTTACAGTTACCAAAAATGGTGTGATCAAAAAGACCACTCTAAATAGTTATGGTAACATAAGAAAAACTGGAATACGATGTCTAAAAATTAGAGAAGATGATGAAGTAATAGACGCTTTTATCTCTGATGGCAATTCTTTAATATTCATAGCATCTAAAAACGGACAAGCAGTACTATTTGATGAAGAACAAGTTAGAATTATGGGAAGAACTGCATCTGGAGTTCGAGGAATTAAAATTGCACCAGGAGATGAGGTTGTTTCTGCATTTGCTATTTCAAAAGATTTAGCTGAGAATACCTCTATTATGACTCTAACAGAAAAGGGTTATGGTAAAAGAACAATATTGGAAAAATATCGACTGACGAATAGAGGTGTCAAGGGTGTAAAAAACATTAAAGTTACTGGAAAAAACGGTAAAGTCATCATTTCCATGCCAGTACCAGCAGATGATGGAGATACAACATTATCATTAGTAAATAGCGAGGGTACATTGATAAAAGTAGCAGTTAATGGAATTAGAAACATGGGTAGATCTACAATTGGTGTGAAAATAATGAGATTACAACCAAATCAAACTTTAATTACTGCGTCTTCAGTTATTGATGAGGGAGAGGAAGCAGAATTGGTCATGGATGATGAAGACATGCTATCAATAGAAGAAGATGTCGATGATGATATCGAAGACATTGAAGATGAAGAAGACATTGAAGATGAAGATGAATAATAGTAAATAAAGAATACAAAATTAGTTAGAAAATATGATTTGTGATGAGTTATATATTTATAGACTATTTACAATATGTTATATGAATCTATTGATTCAGTAGATAAAAATGGAATCTATTTCAACTATTAAAGATAATACTAATGATCTCTTCATTAAATATGCCAATCATTTGGGCTATGATGAAGAGCAAATTGATGTATATAGAGAGGTGTTGTCTTCTGTTAAAGAAATTATACAACGCAATGTAACACCCAATCACATGGATTGGGATAAAATAGGTGCTCAATTAGTCAATGGTAAAGTAAAATTACCAACAAATATGGAGAATACAATTCAAGAAATTATAAGAGAAAATCAATTATTACAATGGTTCATTCCAGAAAAATATGGTGGTTATGGATATGGAAATGTATTCGCTGTAGGTATATATGAATTATTTGCACAATATGATATATCGCTTCAAATTCTTACTTTTATATCACTTTCAGTATTAGAAGCACTTACTGTCTATTATAAGGATAATTTTCAGCCAATTATTGATGACTTTGCAAATGGAAAACGTCTCGGGTATGTTGCATTTACCGAACCTCAAGCTGGTTCTAATTTGGAGAATATCAAATCAACTTCTACATTGGAAGGAGATGAGTATATACTTAATGGAACAAAGATATTCATTTCCAATGGAGGATACGCGGATACTGGATTATTTCTTGCTAGAAATATTGTTGACAATAAGACAGAAGGAACGAATGTTTTTCTGATAGATAATATGAAAAATATCACCATAGATAGATTAGAAGAAAAATCAGGAATTCATGCCAATCCAACAGCACAATTGACTTTCAATGATGTAATAGTACCAAAAGAAAACTTGATCGGAAAATCAGGTGCTGGCTATCGCAAAGTCTTAGAAACATTAATGGGAATGAGACTTGGTGTAATTTGGCAAGGAATTGGTGCTAGTCAAAGAGCATTTAAATTAGCAAAGGATTATTCCGAGCAACGAGTTCAATTTGGTAAACCTATTATTTCATTTGATGGAGTTTCAAGGAAATTGAAGGATATTGAAAAGCAGTTAGTCAAATTTAGAACTTATGGTTATGTAGCTGCATATGGATTAGATCGATTTTATAAAGGTTACATTCCGGTAGATGTTGGTGCTACAGGAGAAGCTAGCGAGAAAACCGCAGCAGATATGTTTCCCAGTACTGTTAGAACTGGATTGGCACATTATTTAATGAGTACGGGTAAGCTGTATACTTCTGAAATTACTAATATGATTTTATATGATTGTCAGCAAATTTATGGTGGTAATGGATTTGTGTATGAATATGAAATCAACAAAATTGCACGAGATGTAAGAATTCTTCCTGTATATGAAGGTACATCAGAGATTCACGAATGGTTAATTCATAAAACATTACCAGCATTAAATATGTTACCAAAATTTAAGAAAACATCATTGAATTTCAATGAACTAACAGTCTATGAAAGAATGTTATATGAAAAATTTCCATCATTACGAAATGCAATTTAGAATCTTGAGTTCTTACTATAAATCTGTTTACCTTTATTTGTTAACAATCCATAAGTATAATATGTAATAGATATTTAATTGAATTTAGAGAGTTGAAAAATGGTTAAATCTATTGATCGGCTTTTAGTCGCAAATCGAGGAGAAATAGCAGTAAGAATAGTAAGAGCTGCTAGGATGTTGGAAATGGAGACTGTTGCTATCTATTCAGAACAGGATAGACATTCCATGCATGTAAGATTGGCAGATCATTCTGTATCATTAGAGCATGGTCCAGCAAGAGAAAATTATCTGAACATTCAAAAAATATTAGATACAGCAAGAAGTTTAGAGGTCGATGCAATCCATCCCGGATATGGTTTCTTATCAGAATCAGCTCCATTTGCACAAGCAGTTATAGATGATGGTTTTACATGGGTGGGTCCTCCTCCGGAAGCAATAGCAAGACTTGGAGATAAAATTCAATCTAGAAAAGCAGCTATGGAAGTAGGAGTACCACTAACTCCAGGTACAGATACACCGGTATTACCTGGGAAGGATGCTATATCTGCTGCTCAAGATATCGGTTATCCAATAATGGTAAAAGCCGCATATGGTGGTGGTGGAATGGGAATGGCTGTGGTTCGAAATGTAGATGAACTAAATGATGCATTAAAAAGAACTAGAAAACAAGCAGAAGCATCATTTGGTAGACCGGACGTATTTCTTGAGAGATATGTAGAAGGACCCCGACATATTGAGATTCAATTCATGGCTGATTCCAAAGGAAATGTGATACATATGGGTGAGAGAGAGTGTTCAATTCAAAGAAGACATCAGAAAATTATTGAAGAAGCACCATCACCTGCAATCACTGAAGAAGAAAGAGAATTTATCGGTCAGAAAGTCAAAAAATTAGCAAAATTAGTCAAATATGAGAATGCAGGTACTGCAGAATTCCTTTATAAGGATGGTGAATTCTTCTTTAACGAAGTTAATGCGAGATTACAGGTCGAACATCCAGTAACAGAAATGGTAACAGGAAGAGATATAGTCGTTGAACAATTAAGAATCGCGAAAGATAGACGATTGTCTTGGAAGCAGAAGGATATTGAATTTAATGGACATGCAATAGAACTAAGAATTTGTGCTGAAGATCCAATCCATGACTTCAGACCGTCGCCAGGTAAAGTTACATCACTTGTCCTTCCCGGTGGAATGGGTGTTAGATTTGACACACATATCTATGAAAATTATGATGTACCAACCGATTATGACTCGTTATTAGGAAAACTAATAATTTGGGGAGAAGATAGAAATCAAGCTATTTATCGAGCATATTATGCTTTATCTGAATTAGCAGTTATTGGATTTCCAACTAATTCTTCTTTTCATAGAGTTGTATTGGCAAATAAGGAATTTCATGAGGGAAAAACCACTACTAATTTTATTGAAGAGACTCAATTAATACCATATATTAAAGAAGCATTCAATAGAAGAGTAGCTGCATGCTTTGCTGCAGGTGTAAAAACTTCCAAGGTATTTCTACCTAGTAGGGAAGATTCTAAGTGGAAGGATCAAGCAAGGTTGGAATCTACAAATAGAGGGATTTAGATGAAGGAAAATGAAAAATCAGGTGTATCTTCCTATACACCAATCAAAAAATCTATGAAATTTCAAAAGCAAAAGAATAATCAGGAAATTGAAGACAGAGAAAGAGATAATTACAAAAAATATGACGTTGTACTAAACGGAAGAGAATTGCAAATTTTGTATGATGATTCCACCGGAGATGTAATTATAGATAACAAACGTTATCCAACCAAAATAGAGGAAGATGATGGTTTTTATCGAGCAATTGTATCAGATCAGCATAATTATCGAATAGAATTTCATCAAGGACAGATATTCATGGAAGGTAGATTAGTTGAATTTACATTTAAACCATCAGTGCCTAAGTTACAGAGAGTTATGAGTGAGATGGAAAATGAATTATTAATCAAAGCACCATTACCAGGAAACATTGTTGGTATATCTGTTAAAATTGGCGATCCAGTAAGTGTTGGTACAAAAATTCTAACATTAGAAGCAATGAAAATGCAAAATGAAATTAGCTCTTCTATTAATGGTAGAGTTCAGGAAATTTATATTAAAAAAGGACAATTAGTGGGAACAGATGAAAAATTAGTTTTGATTGTAAAAAACTAAATTTGTTTTTTTATTAACTAATGAAATTTCAATCTTTACAGTCATAAAGAAATCATTTATAGTTTTAAAAAATGACATAAGATTAATGGTTCCAGCAACGTCAAACACCAAAGATAAGAATAAGCTCACAAATATCGATAATTCCGAGAAAACCAATGAAGAAAAAATAAGGGAATTAAGCGATAAAATAAAAGCAGCAAAAATAGGTGGAGGTTTGGCGGGTATCGAACAACAGCATAAAAAAGGAAAATATACATCTAGAGAAAGAATTGATAGGTTACTTGATCCTGGTACTTTTGTGGAGACAGGAATGTTTGTAACTCATAAAGGAATTGGATTGATGAAGCAAAGACCCTCTATTGATGGAGATGGTGTAGTAACTGGATATGGGAGAATTAATGGCAAGCTAGTTTATGTATATTCTCAAGATTTTACTGTATATGGAGGTTCACTTGGTAACTCACATGCAAAAAAAATATGTAATTTGTATGATCAAGCCTTGAAAACAGGTGCGCCAGTAATTGGATTTAATGATTCTGGAGGAGCAAGAATACAAGAGGGTGTAGATTCTCTCGCTGGATATGGAGATATTTTTTTCAGAAACGTCAATGCCTCAGGAGTAGTTCCTCAAATATCAATTATTGTAGGTCCATCTGCAGGTGGAGCTGTTTATTCCCCTGCTCTGACTGATTTTATTGTGATGACGGAAAATACATCTCATATGTTTGTCACAGGCCCAGATATAGTAAAAACAGTCATGGGAGAAACAACCACATTTGAAGAGCTAGGTGGTTCAACAACACATGCTTTTAAATCCGGTGTTGCACATTTTACTGGCAAAAACGAGGATGATTCTATTGATTTAGTCAGAAAATTACTTGAGTTCCTTCCTTCCAATAACTTAGAAGATCCTAAAAATATTGAGCCAACTGATAATAAAGCAAGATTATCTGATAAATTAGATACCATTATTCCAAATGATGATAAAACAGCATTTGATATGTATGCTGTTATTAGAGAAATTGTAGACCATAATGAATTTTTTGAAATCCAACAACATTGGGCAAGAAATATTTTGGTGGGCTTTTCAAGAATGAATGGAATTACCGTGGGTATAGTTGCGAATCAACCAAAGATCCTAGCAGGAGCTTTGGATATTGATGCCAGTATTAAAGCGTCTAAATTTATAAGATTTTGTGACTCATTTAATATTCCAATTATTACTTTAGTTGATGTGCCTGGTTTCTTACCAGGATTAACTCAGGAACATGGAGGAATAATTAGAAATGGTGCAAAGCTACTCTATGCCTACTGTGAAGCTACGGTGCCAAAAATTACAGTCATATTAAAGAAAGCATTTGGTGGTGCATATATAGTTATGGGTTCTAAGCATTTGGGAACTGATGTTAATTTTGCTTGGCCAACCAGTCAAATTGCAGTTATGGGAGCTGAAGGAGCTGTTAAAATCCTTAACCGAAAAGAATTGTTATCAGCAGAAAAACCGGAGGTTCTCGAAACACAATTAATATCTAATTATAAACAAGAATTTTATTCTCCATATACTGCTGCCAGTTTAGGCCATATTGATGAGATTATTCTTCCTAGGGAAACAAGACCTAAAGTAATCGAGGCTTTATGGCCATTATTAACAAAAAGAGAAGTTAGATTCAAGAAGAAACATGGTAATATTCCACTTTGACCTAAAATTTGAATAATAAAATAAGATAATTTGCAATATATTGAAGTTAAGTTGTTAAATAAAAAGAGACTTTTAATTGACTATGATTCAATGCAATTATAGAGAAATCTAATAGTTGAGATCGATCTTTAACGGAAACGTGATGTTATATGGTAAATCAACATATTTTGCAGAGACCACAACTTTTTACAAAAGAACCTATAGCAATCGTCGGTTTAGGGGGAATATTCCCTGATGCCAAGAATATTGAACAATTTTGGGAAAATATAAAATCCGGAAAAAATTCAATTAAAGAGGTAAATCCAAGGAGATGGGATCCAAATTACTATTTTGATGAAGATAGAGACATACCTGATAAAACCTATACTAAAATTGGTGCATTTATTGATGATTTTGAATTTAATGGTTTAGAGTTCAGAATACCTCCAAACGTTACTACACAAATGGATCAAACACAATTATTAGCATTAGCTGCAGCAAAACAAGCATTAGAAGATGCAAATTACAATAACCCCGAATTTCCAAGAGAAAGAACTGCAGTAATTATTGGAAATTCATCAGGGGGTGAACATCGTGAAACCTATGATAGAAGAATCATGTTTCCGGAAGTAATTAAGGCATTCAAGCATACGGATATGTATGGAGTACTTCCGCCTGAAGTACGAGAAGATTTAATCCGACAAATTGAATTTGAATACAAAAAGAACATGATAGAAATCAATGAAGATTCTATGCCTGGAGAACTATCCAATGTAATTGCAGGTAGAATTGCCGCAGTATTTAATCTTAGAGGAAAAAACCTAACTTCTGATGCTGCATGTGCTTCCTCGTTAGCTGCTATTGATATTGCCTACAAAGGTTTAAATGCCAGAGAATTTGATGCAGCTGTTGTTGGTGGTTCGGATAAATCAATGAGTCCAGGAGCATATGTGAAGTTCAGTAAAATTGGTGCTTTATCACCCACAGGGTCATATCCATTTGATAAACGAGCAAATGGGTTTGTCATGGGA
>Ga0224511_10000543_pt1 | contig 18630 bp, 16 predicted proteins | sample SF_May12_sed_USG_2_FD_169988 | JGI IMG/M metagenome (GOLD analysis project Ga0224511, IMG submission 169988) | Sediment microbial communities from San Francisco Bay, California, United States - SF_May12_sed_USGS_8_1 | ecosystem: Environmental > Aquatic > Marine > Sediment | place: USA...
GGGTTTTGGAATTTTATGCTGATCACGGAGATAGTTTTCTTTCAGATGAAGTACTAAATACTGATGCTCGAAAAAGCTTTCTAACCTTTGAACCACTTGGGGTAATTGGTTCTATTATGCCATGGAACTTTCCATACTGGCAAGCATTGAGATTTGCAGCACCATGTTTGATGGCGGGAAATGTCATAGTAATGAAACCGTCTAGGGTAACCATGCAATCCGGAATTGAGATTGAAAAAGCATTCACAGAGTCTGGATTACCTGAAGGGATATTTCAAACAGTTGTTGGAAGTGTAGATTCAGCAAATCATTTGATTGATTCAGACGTAAACGCAGTTACTTTTACTGGCAGTACTAATGCAGGCGCAAAAGTTGGGGAGAGAGCAGCAATGAATCTAAAAAAATGTGTGTTGGAATTGGGTGGAAGTGATCCTTTTATTGTATTGGATGATGCAATTATAGAAAAAGCTGCAGAAGGTGCAGTTAAAGGTAGATTCATCAACTGTGGACAAAGTTGTGTTGCATCAAAAAGATTTTTTGTTGGTAAAAACATTGCAAAAGACTTTATTGAATTATTCATCAAAAAAACATCACAACTAAAAGTTGGAGATCCAACTTCTATGGAGACTGATATTGGTCCTTTATCAAGCAAAGATGGACTTGATACAATTTCAGGTATTGTAGATGATGCAAAATCAAAAGGAGCTGAAATTCTCTTGGGAGGCTCAAAGATTGATGGCAAGGGGTTCTTTTACCAACCCACAATTCTCACAAAGGTCAAATCAAATATGAGAATTGCAAAAGAGGAAACGTTTGGACCAGTTGCCCCAATCACAATAGTTGAAAATGAGAGTGAGGCAATCAAACTAGCTAACGATGTTGAATTTGGATTAGGCGCAAGTATCTGGACCAGGGATCTTGCCAAAGCAGATAAAATGTCCAGAAGAATTGAATCCGGGATTGTGAGTGTCAATAACGTGGTTCTCTCTGATCCCAGAATTCCATTTGGAGGGATAAAACACAGTGGATTTGGAAGAGAACTATCAAGATATGGCATGCTAGAGTTTGTCAACATAAAATCAGTCAGATTTTATGAAAATCTTGTGCATCACCACTATGTTGAATAAGAAATACATGATTGATTTTATTGAATACGAGTGTGATGAAAACCTAATCTATACTCCAATATCATATTGTGAATTTATACAGGCATATCAAGAATATCAAGATCTACCTCAGCAAAAACAAAAAGAAATGTCTGTTCTCATTGGAAATCTCATTACATTGCATTTCTCTTAGTTGTAGTGTATTGCATCTTTCCAAAGTATGGATCAAAGTCTTTTCGCATTCTGATTCGCAAATCCACTTCAACAAATATCAGTTCATCTGTTTTGGCATCTACTAGATTACTAGACTCATCTTGGATTCCTCCTGCAACTAGCCTGCCTCTTTCATTTATCACGCCTGCAAAGCGTATTTTAGAGTCAATCTCCTTTACTTTTTTGCACAGCATGTTATAGTCGTGAATTTTATTTGGTGAATCTGAGCCAATCTGACCCAAGTTTTTCAGTAAAGATTAGTATTAAAATAAGGATTCACCGTTCAAAGTCTTTCTGTAAAATTACTGTAAAAATTTTGATTCATGGGTTTAGTGAAGGTTTTGTATACCTTTTCCCACATTTCGTATATTTTCCCATCTCTTCCGTGTCTGAATTTTAGATCTTGTCGATATCCATGAAGATACAACTTGAATGCTTTTTTCCTGATTTCCATTGTGGTAGACATTACCACCCATTATTTGATTTATTCATAATTAAAAAACATCCTGAACTATAATTGATTAAAATTTCGTCATTTGATTGCGAAACACGATCCGAAATGTCTATATCCAAAATCAAAATCATATAGTCTGTTGGTTTCAGAACAAACTCAAATATTGGCAAAAGAGATTTTCAAAATTGATTCATTAATCCAACATTTAGGCGTGATTGATTTGGAAGGGAATGTTTTGCTGGACCAATCTTCAGCAGCACATACTATAATGGAGCCTGATCCTGACAGAGTGGCGTTTTACAAGCAGCTTGCTGTAAGACGAAGCACTAGAGAACATTTTGATGAGGCCTATGGAAAAACCAACTATATTCACATTACTAGAGAAAGAATGCAGCAAATGATTCTGTATTTGCCAAATCTTACAATCTATCTTACTCTAGGAAAACCCATGACTCCTGACGAAGTAAAAAACACTGCTCAGAAAATTAGATTGGTTAGTAGCGATATAATGAAGTATGGAATTTAATTTTAAATCCAGTTTTATGCTAAAAAACTTTATGAAACAAACTACTCTGTCATTAAAACATACTTTTAAAAAATAGATTTAGTGTACAGTGTTTTCATCTGCGACTATCTTTTCAAATTCCCTAAAATCAATCTCGTCGTGTTTTATGTTGGTAATATCCAATTTTGAATTTGTTTTAGAAAACACATCCAAATTTACAATATCGAGATCCCTTTCAAATATTCTTAAAACATTTTTTATTTTTTCATAGTCATTCTCATCCAATTTTTTTATTGTTGCTCCTTTACCTGTTGTTGTTCCTTGTTTTGTGTATATTATACCTCCAACCATACCTGCTCCAAATAATTCACCGGGTTCACCCAAATTCATCAAAATTCCATCTGACATGTATAGTCCTGAATTGAATCCAGCTCCAAATGTCACCAAATTGCCGCCTCTAGCCTGGGACATTGCTCTTTCCATACAGCCCTTTCTAACTAGAATGTCAACACCATGACTGTAATTGGTTGATTGGTTGTTTTGCCCTACAAGCTCAGTTGCTAGCCCATCTATTACAAATTTTCCGCAATATCCTTTATCTGCCAACCCATTTTCTGCATGACCCTTTACTGTCCAAGTTCCATTAAAATTACAAAACGCCCCAAAAAAGTTACCTACGTTTCCCTCTACGGTTAAATTTAGATTTATTGGTTCTGAAAAACCAAAAACACCAATTCTGTAGAGTGCTCTAGGATTTTTTATGGTTATGTTGTTTTCACCATCTTCAACTTTTTTTCGAAGAATAGAGTTCGTTAGATTTTCATAAAGTATAGGTGCACTTGTAACATTTCCAAATTTTTCAATTGCGGCATTTTTCAAACCTTCTGGAATGGATACTTGGAATTGTTCATGTAATTTTTTCTTTAATAAATCAAATTCGTTAGAACCTGAGTTTGTAGAGTGGACATCATTTGCCAAAGCCCTTATTTCATCAATATCCAGTGTATACATTTTAGTTCCTGTAAAAGATTCTTGGTTTTCCGGGATGGGGAGTCTCTATTTTTGTTGTAGCTCCTACTACATCCAGTGCCGACAAATCAGTGGCCATTGCCCAAAATGGAGCCTGATCATTAGTTCCCGGATTATATCCTATGATGCCTTTTCTCGTTCCAAATTTATCCCGTACAATTGCAATCGAATCCGAAGTGGCAGCTATGTAAGTAAATGGACCATCAGCTTTTGCTACAAATTCACGATGGGCCCTTTCTATGTCTCCATGTTTGAGTATTCTACTTGCTAGAAAAACGGCGATAACTTCTGAGTCACTATCTGTATGAAATGTAAATCCCTCCAGTTCTAGCGAATCTTTTAGCATGTTGTAATTTGTAATCTCTCCATTGTGAACTATTGCAATATCTGGCAGGATAGTAGTGCTGAATGGATGAGTATTGTATGGAGTTACTCTGCTGCTTGTTGCAATTCTTAGATGGCCTATGCCATGAGAGCCATTCATTTTTCGTATGCCAAATTTTTTATCAAGGTCTTTAGCCAATCCCGTTTTTTTGAGTATTGTCATTTCGTTTTCAAAACTAAAAAAGTGACATTCAGGATCTTGGCTTATTTTTTGTAAGTTCTCAGATACATTTTCTGATGAAGATTTAACCTCATCAATAGTATAATCAGACATTTCTTTTCTAAAATTTTTCATTCTGAAAGAGTTTCCAGCATTATTTTTATTGAATATTGCAATTCCAGCTCCATCCTGAGCTCTAATCTGCTGACTTTCCATCATATCTTGCAAAATTGAGCCTACAGGAAAATGGCGTAATTCACCATCATCCATCATGAGTCCACAAATTCCACACATTTAATTTTCCTCCTCCATTACCAGGTTAATGATTTTCTGTTTCTCTTGTTCATTAACTGAAATATTTTTTGTATTGACATGCTCTTCAAGTATTTCCTCAACTATGTTTCTATAGGTTTTATCTACGCCTTCCAAAGGAATATCTCCTTGCACACTTGCCTTGATGCTGGATGTTCTAAAGTCACTGGGAGATAAATTGTGAAAGTCACTGTATCCAACGGCTGCAGGAATACCTGTTAATTCACTTTTTGTGGCAATCATATGGTTGAAAATTTTTTGTGCTGTAATTTCTTCATCAAAGAAATTTTCTGAATGATGACCGACTCTAGCAATCAGAAGACTAGTGTCATAGCCAATAATATCTGCACCCAATCCTACCGCTTTTATCATCTTTCCAGCATTGTTTACATCACCTGCAACAACTAAGCAGGCACCATCGTTTTCCTTTCCTCTGTAAAATTCGTTTATAGCTAATTTCGCATCGTGTATGACTGAGATTGCATGTTTTCCGTCATACTTTTCGCTTTTTGTAATATCATCAGTATTTACTAAAATCCCATCAATGCCTAATTCAAGCAGACTTTTTGTATACTGTGAGAAATATTCATCCACTTCAACTAGAATAGGACCATCAAATTCTTTGCGAATTTTTTCAATCTTTTCTTCTGTTTTGACTCCAGCATACTCTAACACGATTCCGTCTGGGTCAGCCAAATTGTTAATGTCATCTAATATCTGAAAATGCGGATATTTCCTTTCATCACAAGGTTCATCTCGGGATATTAATCCAACAGTTGATCTGCTATCATCTAAATAATTCAAAGCCAAGTTAAGAGCATCTTTTGAACTTTGAGACAGATCAAATTTACCGTAAATCAAAATCGGGATTTTCAAAGAAATTTTTTGATCTCCTTTTCGTCCAATTTTGGTTGTAAGTTTGATTTTCTCCCTATAAGGATCAAATGGAGGTCTGGACAATTGTGCACCTAATGCAACAATATATTCCCATAGGTTTTCTTCTTTTTCAGTAGCACTTTTTTCCCTGATTGTTCTTATTACATCATCAGTGGACTCTTTTCTGGGTAAACCAGTATTACAAAGTTCCAATATTGATTTTCTAACTATGGCTTTTTCATTTAGTCTCAAATTTTTTCACCTTGTAAATTAAGAGTGTTGATCGCATTATCTATTTTTGAGCGGATTTTTGAGACATGGTTTGTTCCATCAGAGAAGGGAAGTCCTGAAACAATGCTGGTCAGTAGATCATTTACTGAAATATCCATCATTTTAATATCCTCAATCTTTTTCCTTCCTAGTGAACCTGCAATATTTTGCAGTTCAATTTTTGTTGCTTTGATATAGTTAAAAATTCCCTCAGCACTTTTCTCCACATCAAGCTTCTCATGGGATCCTGTAATTCCAGCAGGACAGATATCTGTATGGCACTCTTGAATTAAGGTGCATCCCATTGCAAGCAAAAATCCAGTTCCAATTCCAACACCGTCTGCCCCAAGAGCAATTGTTTTGGCAATTCTTTCTGAATCCCAAATGCCACCATTCACTAGTAATTTGAAACCATCTTTGTTATGTGTCTCATAGTAATCATTAATTGCATCCCGAATTGGAAGTAGTGACGCTATTGTGTTAATTCCGATATCTTCCCTAACTTCATATGGTGCAGCTCCGGTTCCACCGACCAATCCATCAACAGTGGCACAGTCTGCATACGATTTTAGGATAATTTCCATATCATCATAAATACGTGATGCACCAACTTTTACAATTATTGGGGTTTCCCAATTAGTTAATTCTCTAAGCTCAAGTACTTTTGCAACCAAATCTTCAGGTCCTAAAATATCTAAATGTCTTGATGGAGAATGGGCAGGTTTATGTGCAAGTATTCCACGATTTTCTGCAACCAGTTCTGTTACTTTGGATCCTGGAAGTATGCCTCCATGGCCTATCTTTGCTCCTTGACCAATTTTTATTTCAATACCATCCGCATTTAGAAGATAGGCAGGATCCTTCCAAAATCTACCCGATGCATATTGAACCACTAGTGGATATTCTCTAGTGAATAATTCATCGGCATCTATGCTTTCCAAGTGATTTGCTCTTAACAGTTTGTTAGTATATTGTAAAATTGAATCCCAATGAGTTTTTGATAGTTTTTCTCTAGATTCTTTTGTACCATAAATTTCCCATGGCAAGGCACCACCCTCCCCAGTATTCATCAAAATTTTAATGCCATTTTTTGCAAGTTTGTTTAATGCAAAATGCATTGATATTTTTGCAGGCAGTTTTACTGAACCATAACTCATACCAGCAACTGAGAAAGGAACATCCGTTTTGATGATTTTTTTGGAGTATCGTCCTCCGATTATTAAGGAAGCATCAACTTCAGAATAATCTTGTGTTGAATTTATTTTTGCATTGTTAATCATCATATTTGGAAAATAATCATTTTGGGAATGTGCCCCCAGACTTGCATAAGGGACTAGTCCATCTGATGCTTTTTGGGCATCAAGTAGGAGGCTTTTTAGATCAGCTACACGACCTTCATTTTTTACAACTTTGGCCATGTCCCATCGTAAATTCATAACATCTTTGTGCAATGGCATTTCTCTTCGATTCTCTACGTTTCTTATAAAAAGATTGGTAATTGTTACCGATTAATACCACTGATTACCAATAGAATTAAATATCTGCCTAATTCTTTGTAGATGTGAATCTATTACATCAAGAGATTTTTGATGGTTTGAATTTAAAGAATAGTAATTTACATAAAATAATCTTTGGTGAAAAATATGGATAATGAATCAGACCAAAAAATTACAAAGATAATTGAGCATATAAAAAAATCCGAAATAGAATGGATAAGACTACAATTTTGCGATCCTTTTGGAATATTACAACAGATCAGTATTGCCAGTGAGGACATAACTGAAGAGTCATTTTCACAAGGATTGCCTAGACTCGATGGCAGCTCGATTAAAGGATTCAAAGAGATTTATGACTCAGATATGCTTTTAACTCCTGATCCTAATACTTTTGCAATAAATCCTGATTTTTTTGATATGGATTATCGCGAAAAAGAAAATACAGATTACCGCACCAAATCTGCACGCTTTTTTGTAAATATTCATGAGGGATATACTGGAAAGCGCTATTCTAGAGATTCCAGATACATTGCAGAGAGGGCATGTGAGATTGCAAAGGATATGGGTTACAACAAGTGTTATTTTGGTCCAGAAGTTGAATTTTTCATCTTTGATAAAATTGTTTTAGGCCCAAGTCCAATGTCTACTATTAACTGGTCTGGAGGAACTGGTTATTCGATAGAATCAAGAGAGGCGCCTTGGTCAACTGACAATGCAAGTGGTTATATCATTCCAGTAAAAGGCGGGTATTTTCCAGCTCCTCCTGCTGATAGTCTTAATTGTGCTAGAGACGAAATAGGAAGCACATTACACAAATATTTTGGAATTAAAATAGAAGCCCATCATCACGAAGTTGCAACTGCTGGACAAGGGGAGATACAAATGCAATTTGATGAGTTACTTCCAATGGCAGACAATGTAATTACTATGAAAAAGACAACAAAAGAGGTTGCAGCTAAACGTGGCAGAGTTGCAAATTTTATGGCAAAACCATTAGAGGTAGATAATGGTTCTGCCATGCACATAAGCCAGAGTCTATGGAAGGAAGGAAATGGTAAAAAAGTTAACACCTTTTATGATCCAAATGACGAGTATGCAGAACTAAGTCAGACTGCACAATATTACATTGGAGGATTGCTTGAACATGCAGGATCCCTTTGTGCAATAACAAACCCCACTACCAATTCTTACAGGAGACTGGTTCCAGGTTTTGAGGCGCCCACAAATCTAGCATGGAGCAGAAGCAATCGGTCTGCATGTATACGAATTCCATCTCATCATAAAAACATGGAAATTCGAAAAAGGATTGAATCAAGAATACCTGATCCTAGTGCAAATATCTATTTGGCTCAATCTGCAATGATGTTAGCTGGCCTTGATGGAATCAAAAAGAAGATTCAGCCTCCAGATCCAATAGACATGAACATCTACAAACTTTCTGAAAAGAAGAAGCGTGAGATGGGAATTAAAAAACTACCTGTTGCTTTAAGAGAAGCAATTGAGGCATTAGAATCAGATGATGAATACCTTCTACCAGTATTTGCAAAGGATTTCCTTGAAGAATATTGTGAAATAAAAAGACATGAACACATCTCTGTATTTTCATTACCTTCTCCAAGAGAATTTTATTTGTATAGTAATGTATAGAAAATAAATTCAGGATTACCTAAAAAAATATTCTAAATTTTTATATTTGTTATATCGACATGTTTCCAATCCTGAATACTTGTTATCATATGACATTAAATAATAGAATTTTAGGTTAGAATATTATGTGTTAAAAAATATTTAGATAAGTTTCAAACCTTAAATCCTATTTCAAGGTAATTAATTGTAAGTGCAAACAAAATATACAAATGATAACGAACATGAAATGCTCAAAAATATCTTGAATTGGTCCAGAATTGAAGAGATCGAAAATTTTTCTAAAACCGTAAAATTATACCGTCAGGGAAAAATAGACAAGGATATTTTTAGACGATTTAGACTCCAGCACGGTGCTTATGGTTCTAGAATGACTGATGATTACTCTATGATACGGATAAAGGCTCCAGCTGGTCAGATTTATCCACATCAACTCAGAAAACTTGCCCAACTCAGTGAATCATTCTCAATAGGAAGTGCCCATGTGTCAACAAGACAGAGTATTCAACTGCATTGGGTGGTATTAGAAGACGTCTCAGAGGTAATGCGGGGTCTTGCTGAAGTGGGAATGACCTCCAGGGAAGCATGTGGGAATTCTGTTAGAAACGTAATGTGCAGTCCACTTGCAGGAATTTGCAGTAATGAGGCATTTGATGCAACCCCTTTTGCTTTTGCCATCACAAAATTCTTTTTAAGAAATCCATTAAGTCAGAATCTCCCCAGGAAATTCAAATTCAATTTTACGTGCTGTGAAAAACACGGAATGGCAAGAATGGTTGATGTGGGATTAATTCCACAAACAAGAGAAGTTGATGGATGTGTCCAACGCGGATTCAAGATATTCCTTGGGGGAGGTTTGGGAAACAAATCCTTTGTAGGTCATCAGTTGGAGGAATTTACTCCTGAAGAAGACCTACTGCATACATCAATTGCGGTAATTCGTATATTTGACCGACTTGGAAACAGAAAAAATTTGGCAAGAAACAGAATGAGATATCTGGTAGATGAAATGGGTTGGGAGAACTTTCAAAACACAATACTGAAAGAAAGAGCCGTTATGCGTGCAACGCAGTCAATAATTGTAAAACTGGATATTGATGACTCTGCAACTGAAATCAAAAAATCAATTAATATTTCAGAAGAAAGTGGTGCTCCAAATACAGACGGCTATTCCAGATGGTGTAAAACCAGTATTATAAAACAAAAACAAGATGGATATTATTGTGTCATCATAAACTTGGAAGCAGGCGACATTACTTCGAATCAACTTTCATCCTTGGCAGATATCTGTCAAGAATTTTCTGCTGAGGGTTTTGCAAGAAATAGTTTTTCCCAAGGAATCGTGCTCAGATGGGTAAACGAACAAGATCTGCCAAGACTCTATACTAGATTAATTGATGCCGGTCTTGCAAAATCAGGTTCGCTCACCATGGCATCCCCTGTAGGTTGTTCAGGAACCACTTCGTGTAACTTGGCATTGACAAACTCTCACCGACTGGCAAAAGAAATTCAGAGAAAATTTCTCGAGTTGAAACTAGATGAGGATGAGGATCTATATGACTCTACTATCAAGATTAGCGGTTGCCCTAACTCCTGTGGTCAACATGAAATTGCCACCATTGGATTCTATGGAGGTGGTGGAAGAGTAGGAAAAGACATGTATCCTAACTATCAGATGTCTCTTGGCGGACGCTCAGACGGGCAAACCATGTTGGGTGTAAATTGTATGAGAGTTCCTGCAAAAAGAGTGATTCCAGTGATATTGAAAATAATTGAACTGTTCAAAAAGAACAAAAAATCTGAAGATACGTTATCTTCTTGGGTTAACAGAATTATTGAGGAAAAAGAAGATTCTGAAATAAAAACTATAAATGATTTTAAGACAATTTTATCACCCCTGATAGCACCTCCCACAATGGCAGAAGATGCAGATTTTTATTCTGACTATGGTAGTGATACAAGATATCATACAATTACAGGAAAAGGAGAATGTGCAGCTTAAAAAAAGCAATACAAATATCCTTTATGACAAAACTATCTTGTATTTGTAAAATTGTTTCAATTATGACATATTAGGGAGGCATTAGGATGAGGTGATTATTCTATGATACATTAATTTAATTTGTCTTCTCGACATTAGTTAACATTACTATGACATCAATGCATTCTCATGTGCTTCCATATTTCCTTGGTCTACTTTGATGGCTTGAGGCGGGCAAACGGATACACATGCCATGCACCATATGCAGTCGTGTTCTAAAATTGGATCTGCCTTGTCAGTATAGTCTTTACGCTCATCTTTAATCCTGCTTCCCGTTCCTTCAAATGTCTCTCCTCTGCACTTTTCAGCTGGAATGTCTTTCTCAGTTCGATACCACTGAAATACCTGTACGGGGCATGCTTCAATACAAGCTCCATCTGCAACACAAGAGTCCCAATCAACAGCTACTGCAGTTCCACTGACCCCAAGTGGTACTTGTTGTTCTCCTCGCGCAGCATATGCTTTTTTTACATTCTCGTCTTTGGATGCATCACCATCTGATCTACCAGGGCCCCAAACCCAATGGAAATGTTCTCCATCTGAGTGCGTAATTTTTCCAATTGGTTTTAGACCTTCAGGAAAATTTTCTGCTATTGGCATGATTTTGAAGTGTTTTTTTGATATTTAAATTAAATAAAACATTCTGTGGCCATCAATTGTCATAGTTTACCATTTTATGCCACCAAAATTTGTAAGATCAAGTTTTTCAATGATGCCGTGATATAATTAACATGAGTGCTCAATCTGCCACAAAAGAAGACCTTTTGAATATCCTTGAAAATGATGCCAAGATTAGAATAGATAGTTTTGTAGAGAGTGCAATAGAATTAGCCGAAGAAGTTCATGCCGATGTAAAAAGAGAAGATAGAAAATCCTCCTTTTTAGAAACTCACATTTGGCCCGTAACGATTGATGTGATAAAACATTATCAAGAAACAGACAAGCTGCTTACTACATTACAGATTACATCATCAATTTTGCATGATGTTATGGAAGATGACGACAAGATTCTAGACTCGTATGCTGCAAAATCATATGGATTTGATGCATATTTTAGACATAGATTTGGGGATTATGTTTACAATATAGCATCAACCTTGAAAACAAAACCATTGGAAAACTATTTTGGCACAAACAAGGAACAAAAAGAAAATGCTAGGTTTTTCGAATACTGTACTAATCTCACGAGATCCGCATATGACGTAAAGATAATCAAGCTTTGTGATAGACTAAACAACATGAATTTTATTTCTCATATTTCAGATCAGGAAAAAATAAAGAGATATCTTAGAGAGGCCGAGGATTTTTACATAGCATTCTCAATATTTCCGCCAACTGTAAGCGAGTTTTATGCTAAAATGAGAAAAACATATGATGAACTAAGACTCATAAAAATTTCTATGTAGCTCACCCGTATTTGTAATGAACCCCTTTATCCCCACGAGGATGTCTCCACTCTGTTTCTTGTGAACACGTCCCACAATCTACACAACCTTCGTGCTGAATGATTACCTTTCCTCCTTCTTCAGTGTAGCATTTTGCAGGGCATAAAGTCACCATTTTCTTCATATATTCGCTAGTAGGATTAACAACATTGATGTGTGCAAGACTGTCATCATTATAATTCAGGTTTGCAATTCTATCTGCAATAGATGGAATGCTTGGTGTATAAGAAGACGAAACTGTTTTGCCCAATCTCTCTGCTAGTTGAATAGGCACTTTAACATAGGTATCTTCTGATTCAACCATCGGTAATATCTTATCATATCCAAGAATATTTGCAAACTTTACTGCAATTCCTCGCATTGTACCGCTAGCCATCATTTTTAAAATTGGCCCATAACGAGACCCAATTATATCTTTTGGCACGTCTTTTGCTGCATCCAAGAAAATTTTTAGATAGTCTTTATCAATTTGCTTCATGTCTGTTGTAAAAGGACTATCGTCAACAGATTTTGAATAATTCTCTCCAAGAATATTTTCAGAAAAATCATTTTTGTCAAGTGCATGGGCTATTGCATTGGCAGCCCTTACTCCGTCATCGATTCCAACATTGAGCCCTTCAATTCTTGGACCTACAAAAACTCCTCGTCCCGCTGAATCTCCAACAAATAAAATATTCTTAAAGTACGGTTTTTTCATCCTACACCTCTTTCCATCTGGAACTAGTTTTGCGCCATATTCATCCTCAAGATAATCTTCTCCAAAGGTAAGGCCAAATTTCTCAGTCATTTGACTCTGAATGTCTGACACTCGTTTTTGAATATCTTCAACTGTTTTGTATTTGCCTGATTTGATCAAGTTATCACGTCCTTTGGATGAAAGTGATGCCTCGCGAATCTCATACCAATTTTTGATTAATTTGGCAATTGCAAAACGAATTCTTAACTGATCTTCTTGTGGAAGACTCTTATCAATTTCAGGCTTTATTGGAACATCATCCTTGATAAATTCACTGACCATAGGATTTTTCAGTAATGCATCAATCAAATCCCAAGGTGTTGTTGGATTGGATAGCTGCGAATCAAAGTGATAGACAGCACCCACAGAAAGTGTATCTCGATTTGTATAAAGGAAACCTCCGCCAATATGATTTAGTGTTATATCTCCGGCAAAAAGATGCGCCGCACCTTCATCTGAAGATATTCCAAATCTTTTATTGATGATGTCTTCAGGCAGTTTTACTATGACTTTAACTCCTTGGTACAGTTGATCTGGTGTAAACTTTTTTCTAGCACCAACCATCTCTGCAATTTCAGAATTTACACCATCTGCTGCAATTATTGCTTTGACTTCAAAATCGTCAAGTTCATCAGTTTGAATAACAGATGTACCGTTTTGCTCATTCCAAGTTATTGATTTTACATGCACGCCTGGAATAATGCCGCCACCAATTCTTGTAGCATCTCCCTCTGCTTGTTTTGCAAACCATGAATTTAGTTTGCTCAATAAAACAGAACATCCAAAATTTGCTTGATAATCATGGGCTGAAGTAAGATCCAGGGAATAGACTTTGTCTTTGGATGTTGAATGCAAGATGTATTTTGTAATTTTCCTCTCAATTGGAGCCTCGTCCAGAAAATTTTCGTATAATTGCTCTACGTTGGTCACTTGACCCTTTTTGGGTTTTTTTGAATAAAGAATTCCTCCTGATAGATTCTTTGAACCCACTTTGGAGCCTGCTTCCAATAGGACAGCTTGCTTTCCAAGACGGGACAGTTGTTTTAGTGCGGCAAGACCTGCAGATCCCCCACCAATTATCGCCACATCGTATTTTTCCAAGATTCACTGCACCTCGGTAATTTGCATCTGTTTTTTAATCTCGTCAATCAGTAAAGGAACCACATCCTCCATTCTGCCTTTGATAAAAACATCACATTCATTTTTTATTGGCGCCTCCTCATCAGGATTAATTGCAACAACAAAGCCTGAATCCTTCATTCCCATAATGTGTTGTGATGCACCACCAACTCCTGCAGCAACATACAGCATTGCGCTAGTTTTATGTCCGCTGGTCCCTATCACTCTGTCTGGAATCATGTATTTTGAATCTAATGCTTGACTGATTTGATACGGTTTTTTTGATATTGGTAGAGTTATTCCTATCTCTGCATCAAGTTCCTTTGCCAAGTTTTCTATCAATTTGATGTTTGGTTCCGGATCATCTTTTATTCCTCGTCCAAAACTAACAATGGTTCTAGGAGTATCAAAATCTACTTCGCTTTTGATAATATGACGACTTAACACCCTAACTTTGAGATCTTGTGGATCAATGGTTGGGGTAAACTCTATGATCTTGCCTTTTCGTGAAGAATCTTGTTTTAATGACTCAAAAACTCCAGGGATTATACTGCATGATTGCGGATGGTAATCTCTTCGAAAGGCAGGGTTTCTGTTATCAAGGCAGAGAATTGTTGTCCATAAAAAACCTGAAAAATCAGGTCGATACATCTCGAGTATCTTTCCATATGTCTCTTTTGCACCGCCAGTTTTTTGTTGATGAGACATCTCGATGTCTTCTATGACGAGCTTGTTGATATCTGAAGCCAATCCTGATTCCAGTTCCGCTAGAGTTGTTGAAGAAAGGTGTCTTCCAATACTATCTGCTGCAAAGAACATGTACCGGGGTCTTTTTACATCCTGAGTGTATTCTGGTTCTATCTCTGATAGAGATTTTGTGTCTTGAGCAATCTGACTAATCACTTTGGTGTGTATTGTGTTTCTTACGTCTTTTAACTCTGGATTGTCGGCGTAAATTACTGCGTCTGCTCCATACTCAATTAACTGTTTTGAGAGATCGTGTATGTTGTGACCTAAAATAACTGCAACCACTTTTTCATTTGAAGAATATTTTGAATTGAAATCATCTATTAGTCGTCGTGCCTCTCCAATCATCTCAAGACTTACTGGCAAAAATTTTCCATCTTCATGTTCAATTACCACATACAAATGTCGATATTTTTCCGCCATTATTTTATCACCATTGCTGATAATGCCTCTTTCATTTTTGCAACAACTTTACGAATTTGTTCCGGATCAGAACCGTCAATAACTTCTGCTCGTCTTGTAGCTGTTGATTTTGGAACCCGCTCCACCTTATACACTATTGTGGGTGAACCGGGAAGACCAACGAGAGTTTCATCAACACCTAATTCTTTTGCATTAAAAATTTTGAGAGCATCCTTAAAGTTTGCTGCACGCTGTGTGGCTTCTTTTTGATACTTTTGAAATGCTAGTCTTTGTGACACTGTATTGTAATTTGATTTGTAAGTAGGATCAATTGAGATGAATACTGGGAGCGGTGCCTCAATCTCTTCAATTACGTTTGGCAACCCCTGTAGGCTAATAAGACGTCTTGCTCGTATAGTTCTGGTCTTTAAATCCACAGCATAACTAATCACATTACCAAGAAATGTGAAGCCTAACTTCCATGCAGTTTGTGGCCCCGTCTGTCCTGTTTCTCCATCTGATGCTCTATGGCCTGAAAATACAATATCTATTCTTCCTTGCATCTTTCCAATTCCAACCCGTAGCACTTCTGCAGTTCCCAAAGTATCGGCACCTGCAAAGAGTCTGTCGCTGTACAAGTGTAGTTCTTCTGCATCTGAGATCTGCTGGGCCTGCTGAAGTGCCACATCTGCTATTGGAGGACCCATTGTTCCAATTGAAACCTTGGCATCATACATTACTCTGCCAAAAAATGCTGCATGTGCAGCTATTGCACTATGTGGGCCCAGAGTATTTTTTGTCTCAGCTCGATTCAGAGTACCATCTGGATTATAACTGACATTCCCTTCTGAAAAATCTGGCTCTAGTTTTATAATTACTGCGATGTTTAGTTTACTCATTGACTCATGAAACGTTGTTTCCACTTACATTTAAAGAAAAATTGTTCATCAATTTGTGATCTTATTATCAAATGTTGGTAATCAATGGAAATAAGTACTAATACGGATCTGCTTTAAATTTATTCAATTTTCTAATCTACATGTTACATTTGTAAAAAAAATATTTGAATTTTAAATAAATCTTAAAGTTTTTTTTGTTACAGTTAAGTTACATTACTGCGTATAGAAAGTAGAGAATTTGAGAGAAGATTTTGCAGAATATACTCAATGTACGGGTTGTAAAGCACCACTATTAAACTGTGATTGTGATTGCCCCAAATGTGGGAAAAGAGAGGAGTGTAAATGTGAATTAAATCCTCTTACCGTGTCATACTAATACGTAGTTGCTACAAATACCCCTTTGATAAAACATTACATCCTAATGTTTTATTAAACGAGGTTGTTTTAAAAATATCGAAGAATAACAAATTCAGATATTGTTAGAAGTGCAGTGCCTATTTATATAATATGTTTTTGAAGAATTTCTCACAATTAGCAACAACAATTTTGGATGTTATTGGACATTTTTTGACTGAGTTGGATAAAATTAGACAATGTCCAGAAATGTCCGCCGGTAGAGGCTTCAGATCAAGTCTTGTGGTTATCGGTAGAAGTTTGTGACATAGCCTCAAGGCTTCCGATAGAGGCTTGATTTTTTAGTATCTTTCCGGTACTGTAGAGATTTATCAAAATATATTCCGGTAAGAAGAAATCATTTTACCGGAAGGATAATTATCAATTCGGATTAGTAGGAAAATTTGGCCGGAAAGAAAGTTTTTCACCGGATTGATACTGAAAAGATAGAAATCATCTCCGAATTGATAAATTTACTTTCCGAAAAAATACCTAATTGATAAATGGTTACACCAAACTAATACCGAAAAGATAAACAATATTTCGAATTGATATAAAAATCTCCGAATTGATAACAGAAATTTCTTAATTCATGTTTTTACTCAAAAGATTGTTCATGAATGGTAAATTTTAGCATTTTTTATCTTCTGAACAAAATAACCTTTCTTGACTTTTTTTCTCTAAATACCCTTAAACACCTTCGTTCCACGTGGGTCTAAATCCTAATTTCTCAGAGAGATGGGGTCAAAATCATACCCAATGTGTTTCAATTATCTCAATTGTCTTTGAATATTAGTAATCTCATCTCCGACATAGATGTATGCAAAAAGTTCCTGATTTCCAGTAGTTTCTATGGTCATCCATCCTGTAGGACCAAGTCCTTCCAAAACATACATTGCACTTACCTTGTCTGTGTTCCTCTCCATCACCTTGACTTGTGTTCTCTGTATGATTATATCCTCAGAATGAGAAAAGATTCTAATCGGTTTTTGTTTTCCATTCTTTTCAATTCGTACTAGTTGGATCTTCAACAACATCACTGTTTGACTATTGTAAAGATCTTATCATTTTGCTTGAAACAAACCAATTCAAATCACTTAAACTCATCATTACAGTATACTAATAGTATACCATTAGATATATACTTTTAGTATACCAAAATTCACAGGCGTTGTGAAAGGAATAGAACTAGTCACAAAGATATCTAACATGGGAGACAAAAAGATCATAATCATTCCAAAAAGTTATCATGAATTATTAAAAAAACGAAATCTTTTGGACAAAGAGATTAGTGTGCTCCTAGAGCAGATCTCCTAAGTGTATTCTAAAATGATGAATTCATGCTGAATAGTTAGCATAATCAAAGAATTTCTTCGAAATTTTTATCAATGATTATTACCATATTACTGTCTCATGAGGAAAAACATGTCGGCCAATCTAGAATTCTACATAAAAAACAAGATACTTGATAAGATTACCTGAACTCATGCAAAAGGAGTAATGGGGTAATGTCTGATAAAAAGATACACCAGTTAAACGTAAGGCTAAATCACAAGAATTTTGTTATGCTGGAACAGATTTCAAAGGACATAAACCAGAGCCCGAGTACGGTAGGCTCGCAGATAATATCGCAGTGGATTGAATTTTACTATTACAAGATACACAGGGGAGACGTCATTTTCTCAAGACAGATAATCAAAAAGATCATCAGCGTTTTGGACAAGTCAAAGATCGATGATGTTTCCAAATTCATGGCAAAGCACATCATAAATGAGATTAGATTGCAGGAAGGAGACGTCACATATTCCGTATTGACAGAACACATACTAAAATGGAACAAGGGAAATGGCTTGCAGCTAAACAAGATAAGACATAGTGATGATCACCATGATGAATACTTGGATGTGTTTGTATCAAAACACAACTTGGGATGCAATTGGTCTGAGCTTGAATGCAAGACGTACACAAAAGCATTTGAAATGATAAAACAAAATGTTGCCTCCAGTGAATATGATGAGGACATGTTTTGCATCAAGGTGATAAACCGAGACAATGCAATGAAATATGTCAAAAAATTTTGAAAAAACTAGGCACAAATGCTAGCATTTGTAGCATTTCTAGCAAAGATAACAGGGGTCGTTATATGCAATTGATTCCATTTTACAATTAATGGAAGATATGGAATGTCAAAACAAATGTCTTTGTAAAAACCCAACTTTGGTCACAACCATGGAGGAAAACGAGATTGTCTGCAAGAGTTGTGGTGTAGTGTTTGGGTTTGATGAACAACAGAATGCAACAAGCACAATTCCATCACATCACAATACAAACACACCAAAGATCAGCCTGTACATGAAAAACCAAAAGGGAAGTAATCCGCATGATGTCAAAAAATTAAC
>Ga0224511_10000544_pt1 | contig 18627 bp, 10 predicted proteins | sample SF_May12_sed_USG_2_FD_169988 | JGI IMG/M metagenome (GOLD analysis project Ga0224511, IMG submission 169988) | Sediment microbial communities from San Francisco Bay, California, United States - SF_May12_sed_USGS_8_1 | ecosystem: Environmental > Aquatic > Marine > Sediment | place: USA...
TAGTGAGTGTGGTGTAGTGAGTGTTGTGTAGCGAGTGCGGTGTAGCGAGTGTGGTGTAGTGAGTGTGGTGTAGTGAGTGCGGTGTAGTGAGTGCGGTGTAGTGAGTGCGGTGTAGTGGGTGCGGTGTAGTGAGTGTGGTGTAGTGAGTGCGGTGTAGTGAGTGCGGTGTAGTGAGTGCGGTGTAGTGGGTGCGGTGTAATGGGTATGGTGTAGTGAATGTGGTGTTTTACTAGTGTAAACTTGTGCCAATAGGGTACCATACAGAGGTTTCTGGTTCAACACTCAGGGGCTGGTGCCTGGTACAGGTTTCTTATCCCTCTACATCTATCAAGCCTCTGCAAGAGGAGAGAGGAGAATAGAGGTGCATGGAGGGAAACCACGTGAGAAACCTGAACCTGTGAGGCACCACTTTGTTCTTTCACCTTGATCACACTCAGATGTTGACATTTTAAATGGCAGGAGACCATCTCATAGAGTAACCTTCTTTATGGGGTAGGGAGACATCATGGACCATCTTTTTTATTGTGTATGACATCCTCACTATACATACTATTCTTTTTCTCTAATTATTCCTTAGCATGGAGCACCACAAGCAAGTCACTATCAACGGTTCACCTTCTAGTGTGGCATGTTTTTGTTTTGAGCTAGAATTAAAGCGAGATACTCACACTCTCAACGGAAGCACGCCGTGGCCAGCATTTGAACTCAGCTTCTCACAATTACGAGCCAAATGCTCCTCCACTGATCTGTCCCGTTATCCCATGGGCTATCTTGGTACAAACCCTCTGGTTTATTTATGCTGCCCATGAAGAATAAGAAAATGAATTCTCTATGCCATTTTGTGGAGTAAACAGTCAAGAGAAAACAACTTCTCTGCTCAGTGATGAAAGGCTTTATGAATGGGTGTGGGAGCCTGTATCAGTAGCAAAATAATTTTTGTCTCTCACTCATTTTCTTCATGTAAAGCTTCTTGAAATTTTTATACTTTGTGTGGGGTTATAGAGGTTGCTGCGGGCGAATAGAGAGACTTTGTTGAAGCTCAGGATCAACATTCAATATCGAAAAGTTTACGCAGTCTGTGTTTAATTGTTTATCATTTCACAGCGCTGTCCAGCCATAACATCTGCCATGGTATAAATCTGCCCTTTAAGGCATTTCATCTCTGGATATGCCTTATAGTAATCAAACCCTTTTGAGTGAGATTTTGATATTTACGGTACTATTATGCAGGAATTAACTGCTAATTCTGAGCTGTTCATCAGCTAGTAAATTTAATTCAGACTAATCAGTATACCAGCTGTCCATTGCTTGTTGTTTAGCTAAAGGGATACATAAGTGATGTATGCAGTTGTATTATATGTCCTCTTCACCAGACATCTCCGACATACATACATACTTTTCTGTTGTTTATACAACCTAGCTGCCCCCAGCCCATCAGGCGTATACTGAGTTACCCAGATTGCCGGGTGCGAATAGCTCTTGAAGCCTGATACACAGTAACTGTCTTGAAGCATGCTATGAAACAACATCTGATCCACAATGTTAAGCTGATCTGTGTATCACAATATACGGATAGCTACCACTTGCGTGCATAATCTAGTCCGCAGGTTATGCCTTTCTTCACGGAACTAAAATAAAACTCTCAAATGAAATAAAATCAAACCAATTGGCTTGTTCAGTCATAGGCAAACCCACCTTTCCAGTGAAACATCATACTGAAATGCGACAACGAGTCTAGTATTGAGTGTATATCCATCACATAACGTTCTTTCCTAAGATTCATTGTGTTGGGCTAATCTAAGGCAATCTCAACGCGCTGGTGTCTGTGTGAGATCTTACTCGTATAAAATGGTTGATTGCTGTTTTTATCATAAGCAAGACCTTTTCATTGTTATGAACAAGGCAAAGGAAAAGGTGATCAACTCAACGTAGGTGAGCCTAATCTACAGAAGAACATAGTACGTATAGGGTCGAATTCATAGCCATAGCCTCTCTTCTCTTGTATGACATCTCCACTGTTATGTGTCAGGTTAGATACCTGGTTTTTCACTAGTTACGAGTCAGCATGGAGTGTCACGAACAGGTCAGTATTAAAGCTTCACCACAAAGTGAGGGTTGTTTTTGCTAAGAAGCTCACACTCACCGCTGGAAGCAGGCATGACTGGGATTCGAACCTAAGCTCCCACGGCTGCGAACCCAAGCCCAGCGCTCTATATCACTGAGCTATCTCGCTATCCCCATAACCAAGGTTTGTTTTGGCTTCCAGCTATGTTGTAGAACTATTGAAATATAAATTTTCTACATGGCATCCGTAGGAAAACCGTGCGACTTACAATAACTTGCGCTGATTATTTTCCCATAGACTGTAGAGCAACTGATTGAATCAAGGGGTCAATGACTTACAATATCACTGATCCTATGAAGGTCTGATAAATATACGATGATTGGGATCAATAACAGCATTTGTCTTCTTATATTACAGCTGTTAATATTGGTATACTTGAATATCCAGTGACAGAAGGACAGCATTCGTCGAAAACTGATATTCTCACGAATTCAGTCACTTTGTAAATAGGATGTATATGCAGTTAAAACCGAAAGGTTTGACTTCTGTTGCCTCTTAATTGACAAGATACTCGACCGATAAATTACATGTCAATTGGAAAGTGATGAAAATCTTTCTTTTTCTGACATGCGCTTTCTTTATCCATTCCGAGTTCGCTAGAGAAAGGGGAAATGACTAGAATTCATGAGAAATCAAGTGAAGTTAGATAGTATGCAGAATTCTATTGCTTCACAAGAAACATTATTTACAATGAGTTATAAGTATCACTGATGACCAGGGACACATCAAAGAACCATTGGGCATAATTCTTTGTTTGTAAGACTTGTAACTTGTAGCGTTTCACGGCATGGTATTTTCGTACCACAACCGTGTAAAACCTATAGTATGTTGATCAAAAGTCACTGTACTTGTCAAAGTTTCTGCAGTGATCCAAGTTGTATACGGTTTAATCCCGCACTGAACCCTACATAATTTATACGCATCACATTGCTTCAAAAATAAACTATAGTTAGTAATGTTAAAGCATTTCACACCGACATTTCAATGAATTGACACGGTGGAAGTAATTACTGAGTTTACCTCATCTAAATCTCCCAGAACGAAATGGTGTTAATTCACCAATAGTACACTGTTCATAGTATAAAATTTCCTTTATTTTTAAAGTACATGCAGCCTGGCTGAAATGGACACAGCTGGAGATAGCTTTAAAACTTGCTGTGGATACGTAACACTGCCTTTGATATTGAGTTCAATTTCTATATGACTGACTGTGAACCTAACAGTCAGTGGTAGCATCTATACCGATTTCATGAAACTACCCCCCCCCATGCCCAAAATCAAATAAAGATACAGGCATATATTAGAGTCCACCGATAAACAAATATGTGTCCTTGCCTTCGGGATATTGTGTTTATGTTGGTTAGGCAGTTACTCGGTCAGTTTAATCAATAGTCACAATGTAACCGAGGTTCTGACAGTTGCAAGCCCAGTACTTCTACCACCATCCCGCTATATCCCTATAATTTTTTCTTTGAGTAGATACATCAGCTAGGTTTGTGTATGGGCCAGTCATATTATAAGTTTATTTTGCCTGTGCCCTATAATATTTATTCCACCCAAACAAATCAGTATATACCCTGCACTGTGCATATTTCTCAGGAGTCCAAACTATCAAAAGAAAACACAATAATTGATTAATTGTATTGCACAATGGTGATTGAAAAGTCCAACATACACTGTCTCAGCTAATTTACTATCTTAGCCACAAGTACTGTCTGTCTAAGCAAACTAAATAGGAGAGGTTGAATGACCTAAAGTAAGTAGCTTATAATTTAAAGGGTATCAGCTAGGAAGGTTAAGCTGACAACTTAATTAAGCACTGCGCGTGCCTCATCACCGTCTCTTGGACCGAAATAATTGATTGAATAAAACAAAACTCGACTAGACTGACAGCTGTGAATAAAACAATCTAACCAAGCAGACAACAAACACCAGACTTTGTATTTAGCAATAAGCTGCAATTTGTATGCGAAACACTTTAACAGTTTATAGATCTAGTGGAGAACTACTACACGCAGAAAAACATATTTACCAAACTTACTGGCAGTAAAGCTCTTGACTAATAGAGAATTGATAAATATTTACTTCCTCATAGAGCATGAGCGGATTCCTAATTATTGGTGTGAGACTCTGAGGGATTGCAGCGTGGTTCAATTAACACTCCAAATGGTGATAAACTACTGCTCTTATTAGTTTCTCAACCTGATTACTAGTGTGCTAACCGTATTGGGCTGTCTGGAATTAAATGGAGTCAAGCTTTCACTGGTGGCAAAACCTTGATTTCTGCGCATGAGAAATTTCAAACAATAGAAAGGCCATGTGATACGCTGTTTGCTCCAAGCACAGGAAATAATATGGCTAACATAAGATAAATTCATATTGTTTCATTTCTCGGTAAGGAAATAAAAAACTGATAGCTCACGACCAATCACAGACAATTGAGTTATAAACGGCATAAACTCATTGGAGGCATAAGGTCCCATGAGGGTGTATTGCTTTAGGCTAGGTCTGTACTTGAATTATCACGCTGATAAAATCGCTACTGCTCATTGCAGATGAACTTGGAGAGGAAAGAGGGTCATTGTAACTTCAATGGAATCATAGATTGAACATTGTATAAAACTCATTTAAGATGGAGGAAGCAATCACCTACCATGACCTGACGACTCTCATGACAGTCGATTTTATGGCGGAGAACTTTACGGCAATCGGATGCGAAAAGCGCGGTCTGGAATTATTCGCAGAGAACTCCCACACTCCTATAGGCGTCTTATCATTAGTAATAGCTGTAGGAGGTATAGTATTTAACATTCTGAATATCGCTGTTCTGGTTCACCCGCAGATGAGAAGCCCGGTGAATCTGCTTCTTACCTTTCTGGCATTCTCTGAGCTCGGACTTCTTATAATCTTCATACCATTTATAATTTTATTCAATCTGGCCGCGCCTAAAGACCAACCGGCCTACGTAACGAAGAGTGCTCACGCCGCTAACTATTTACTCTTCTACGTGGATGCGAGCGTGTTTCTGCATATCTCCAGTGTCTGGACCATTATTACAACCGCTTGTTTCCGGTTCCTTCTGGTACAGTTTCCGATCCGAGCGGTGAAATGGTGCTCGTTTAAACGCGCCATTCTCGCCGGAGTTCTCACTTATGTTGCTTGTTTCTTACTGAATGTGCCAAACATATTACGTAATGATGTTGGCATAGCGATTAATGGCAGCGCATCTGAGTCACAGAGCATTCACTTTCCGTGTCACAGAATTGAGGATGGCGTTTCATATTATACCGTGATATTAAGTCCTTTTGCTGAGAAATACTATCTTGAATCTATTAATTACTGGTTATTCGCCACCGCTGGAAAGTTTATCCCCGGAATTCTCCTTCTGATCTTCACCATATTTCTGGTGAAGGTTCTACACGAGGCCGTGGAAAGAAGGAAACGCCTGCTAAACTCGAATCGCCGCCCGTCAGCCCCGGAGAAAGACAAGCCACCCAGTGATTACGGACAAACAACTCGAATGCTTCTCGCTGTGGTGATTGTACTGTTTGTCATAGAATTTCCTCATGGAATCCTAGTTTTATGGGCGGGACTTACTGACAATATGGCGGTATACGATATGCTCGGCGAACTGATTGACTTACTTACACTACTCGCATTTTCTATAAACTTTGTGCTCTACAGTGTTATGAGTAGACAATACCGAGCACTGTTCCTAGAGCTAGTCTCTAAACCCTTGAAGCCTCTACAGTATGAGGGACTTCATATTAAATATGGGCACCGAAGGTGCAGCGTAAATAAAACGCACCTCACACATTTTCAGTCCGGTTACGGATCGGGTGAGCAAATGAACGGTAGCCGAAAAGATGTGGCGCAGGTCTGATTTATCAGACCTGTATGAGATGTAAAATGCTAAGGATTGTGATGTGTAATGAATGAGTCATGTTGTCGATTTTCGATTCAGTGCCTTATTTGTCAAACGGGTCCCGTGCTGTTTGGTATGTAGTTTTACACGATCTACATGTATTACGGTGGACCTAATTCTCTATATGCTCATTTCACACATGGAACCCCCCAATCAAAGGCCACAAAACTCTAGTCTGACAACCTATGATCGGTATCACATCGACGTCTTATTTCATGACATTGCTTTTTTAATGCATGGGGATTTCGCTGTATCATATTATAGTAGTGAAAAGCTTGCTTTACTACGCTGATCACATCACCCTAGACTGAAGTATTATAACTGGGAAGGGCGGGTGTCTTGTATCAGTTGCGTCATAGTATGGATTGTTGTAGGGAACTTTGCGCAATATATGTTTTATAATTCTGCCAAAACGCAGCAGTAAATTTATTTTTACAATAGTGTTACCTAGTTGCAAAAATATAAATAATAATATAAACACAACAATAATAAAAAATAGTATTTTTCTGTGCCATTCTTAGATAAAATTAGGCGCTCTTATAATTAAAATGTTTCTAAATTATAGAGATGAGAGTCTCAATGTTCCAATGAAAAGCAAGCTTCTCTCCCGTCGAAAATGTGAATACTTGGCTCTGTTCCGGGCACATAAGTTCATGGGGGACATAAATCCCTATTTCATGAGAGATTTTGGACATTTCAAGCATTCGCGTACAAATGACAGATTAAGTAGTGTTGAAGTTATACTCGGTGCTCGAGACGGTTACGTATCCGCTCCAAACGCTGCTGTACTTCCTCTATAGATGGTCTTCTCTCAGGCACCACTGATAGCGACACCTTCACCAGCTCCAACAGGTTATAACTATATCTGTGAGATGGGAGAGGGAGAGAAATGTAGTATATTATAGTGAGCCTCAGTAGCTTCGGGAGGCTGGCAGGCATACAGCAAACATTCTATCTGTGAGGTTTATACAAGCTTCTCTAGATTTCAAATTGTTTGGTAAGAGATATACAGTCTGATGGTGATGTGATTTTGAGAGCAGCGACAGTCACTCCTGAGCATATGAGCATGTTGGAAAACAATCAAAGGGGCAAGATTTTGGCCCACGTTTATAATTTAGTGAATGAGAATAACCGGCTACCTTTGTGAGAATGTGCTTCTCATATCCTAATCTAACCTCAAGCCAAAAAGAAGCTCCACTATGAAGTTGAGCATTGACACTGGCCAGTGGTACTTGGTAATTGGTGAAAAAGAAAGTATTTAACTAGGCAGCTTCACCATTGTGGTGAAGAAGTCATACAAAAATTGAAGAAATCATATGTTAACGGTAACTTACGTGCTTTGATCTGGAAAATCCATATTGCCACCGATCGCAGCTAAAGCAATACTGCCTCCTTTAGCATATATCTGATCGAATGGACCTTGGAGGTAGATACAAGCGTAGATAACGCATCCAAGAGACTGCAAGAGTTAAGGAAACCAAATAAGTTTCCAGGTGACCATCGGTATCAGTTGATAGGACAAGGCTCTATCTGTATCTGACAATGCAACTATCTTCTGATTACAAGGGTGGTGTATCATACCACCACGGTGACATACAAGTAAATTTAGTGCTGTTACAAAAAAGGATAATGGGGAAGCTCAGTAGCTAAAGTGTTTGAATCGAGATTGGAAAACTAGGTCAATGCTGAACGTTCGCTAAAAATGCGAGATCCTCAAGCAATCCCTTTACCGCTTTGGAACAAGTCTCGGGCTTAGGAGATTCCCTAATAGGATTGCCAAGTACCGGAGTCGGGCAAAAAATATGGAAAAAAACCCACCCAGATATCCGTCGCTTGAGTGATTTTGTCTCGGGTCTGTACATTGAACAGCTCCGGGGCCCTGTAGGGCATTGTACATCTTTCAGCAGCATCATCCTGCAACTTTTGACCTTCTTGAGCTGACTTTATATCATGCACCGCCACGTCCATGCTACCGAGATCCATAAGTATTGCTGATCCATCATCAGACAAGAGAATGTTGGCGGGTTTAATATCCCTACAAGAAGCAATATTTCGAGTAGTAAGCACGAAAACAACGAATTTCTCGAAATAAGACCAGGACTCCAGTTCCCTAAAGAGATGAGAAATTGGATTGAGGTGACGATCTTTGATCAATCCCCAAATCCCTGCCATTATTGGTTAAATCAAAGTCCTAACATGTATAGTTGAAGTTGTAAACCCATGCAAGCAAAGTCTTCAAATTCCTCTGGCAATTGTGAAGGCATAACTCAACAAATCATGGGATTACAGTGGGATAGTGAAATAGTTCAGTGGCTACAGTGCTAAGCTCAAGATCGTTTAATCCTGAGTACTGGGTGTGAGCTCCGTATCGTATTGCTATATCATATCATATTGCTATATCATATCATATTGCTATATCATAACATATTGCTATATCATATCATATTGCTTTATCATATCATATCATATCATATCATATCATATCATATCATATCATATCATATCATATCATATCATATCATATCATATCATATCATATCATATCATATCATATCATACTGCTCTAAAACAAGTCTCGGGCTTAAGAAAAGGTGTAACTAGCATAAGAAACGAATAAAATGTTACCAACCTGTGAGCGAGACAAGGTGTGGATGAATGTATTGCCTGAACTGCGGATGCCACATCAGTCAGGATTCTCAGCAAACGCAACTCTTCCAGATACTCACCAGAATCTATGCTGTCCTGCAGTGTACCACCCTAATGGGAAGAGGAAACCTATCTATTAAAGAGGGAGCCTTTATTTGATTAACCCCTCCCCGATCACGGTGGACTTCAATTGGGAGTATGAGCTCCTCAATTTTATCCTAGCTCAGAACAAGCCTCACTATGCGATGGGGTGGCGCTACTGACCCCCTTCAGAGTGCTCCATGCTAAGTCATAACTGGTAAAAGCAAACTGTATCTAACCCAACAGCTTCACCATAACAGTGAAAACAGACAATGAGCTATTCCACTGAGCTATCGCGACTTTGGGTTACCTTTAATATCCTGCAGCTATTGCCACATAGAGCGAGGTTCAGATATCAGATAGAATGGGTGGCTAAGAGGACAAGACGAATGACTGATCACCAGGAGTTACTCACAGAGCAGTATGGCATGAGAATGAAGATTCTGCTGATGATGCTTGATGATCTGCCTTCCACGGGCACAACCTCCAGACCACACAAAGAGATTATATTTACGTGCGCACTGAACTGTCTCATGTACTCTGCTTCTTTGAGAGCGCGAGCCTGGTCGCTTTTTGAATGGCAGAGAACTCGCTTTAGGGCAAAGAGTTTGTGCGACCTGGAGTGCTCCACTAGGTCAACAAAGCTAAACCCTCTAAAAAGTTGAATACAGCTCATATAACAGTGGTTTGAACATGTAAATAAATTTTCTCAGCTGGTGGTGATAATAGTCTCATTTATTTTAAACTTGATGGTGAAAATCTGCTATCTGTTAACACGAATATTGGCGCATCAAAACATTTCGAGTTAGATAGGTTGTCATGAAGGAAAATACGGCTAGATCGAGAGATCCTACCTTCCGTTTGGGACAGTCTGGATAATTAAACGGGTATTAACAGTTTGGGCAAGGACAGGACTAGCTCGCTGTAAAGGTTTTCAGTGAGCCAAATAAGAATATGTGTAACTAAAATCTTAGCAAGACCGTTTTGTTGAGTGAACGAGCTTGGGTTCAAAGCACATAGAACGAAAATAAGGTACTGTGAAGTATGATGAGGTCTGTCTAGTGTTTGATTTTGAGTTAGCCTGGCCAGAGCGAGAGAGATTGGTAGTATAAAGATGCAATGACTAGGTAGACAACAAACCAGATAGATGAAACAGCGGCAGGGTTGAATAAGCCCCAACCTGAACATACGTACTTACCCTTCACCGAGGCGGGATCTAACAAAGTAAGTCTCATTTTCGATGGTCAGGGATTCTTTACTGCAGACACAGCCCATAGCTCTAGTAAGTAGATTACTCAGGAATGTCATGAAGAGAACTAGGGCTGCTAACTAGCCTACTCCTGCAACAATGAGTACAGATCATAGAGTTATCTTGAAAATAGAGGACAACTCTATGGTCAGGCGGAAATAGGCGGCCTGTGTGATGGGCGAGATCAGTAGTATCTGATACAGATATAGATGTGTGTAATAGAGGTGCTTTGTTGGTACCAGTACCCCCAAAATATTATTACATATGATGGACACCTCATGGATAATTGAGCAATTTAGCTTATTTTCAAGTCCTATATATTGGTTCTTCAGCCACCGTGAATGTTTGCATAGAAGCAGAACCAAACTATCCTGTGAACTACTCAACTTTTGTGAGCTCATAACCTACCAGTGTCGTGATGCCATTGTTACCACCAGAGTCAGTTTTTCAACTGTCCAGTGTGCTGACTTATGATGATACTATGAGCTAGTATATATTGCCTACTATTTAGTGTGCTAGTATATTTGTTAATGTTTCCGAGCTCAGCTTCACTTTCTCCTAAGTTAAACTCATCATATGAACAGGGAACAAGGAAACTCTGTATTGCAAATGACACACTATGACCTTAAGTTCATTATGATTCAATGGAGCACACCGCTTCATAGGCGTAAGCTACCTTAGTGAGTAATAGTAAGCGTAACTCATTAACTGTGGTGTGGTAACTACTACTAGTAACTGTAGTAACTGTGAGTGCAACTGTAACTCTAGCCTAGGTAGAAAACAACAACTAGCAATGCAATTGAAGTGCCAAAGAGCAGACCACTTAGTCAGCTACTCCTATTGAGTTAGTCGTAAGTTAGTCAGTATTTACCCACTCACTCAATAGTCAATGTCAATCACTAACTGACTGAGTCGCTCAGTCGGCTGAGCTAGTTACTGAGTGACACCTTGAATTATACTACATGTATTAGTATTGCCAATAAGTATAACTCATTTGCCTACCCTTACCTTCTCTTGTTTTTAAAACTAGAACCTGATTTTGAATGTAAACCATTCATCGATGGCTAGACCACTGACTCTCACTCAGCGACTGACTGCCTAGTCAGTGGACGAGTGTTTTCCAATTCATGTGATCACTGATGATTGATTGAAATCATTCATTCAATCATTGTGATATGAAATTAAAATACTACTAGTACTACTACTACTAATACTATACTACTTAAAGTTAAACACTTACAAGTTACTTAGTAACTTACTACTAGTACTAGTACTAGACTAGTACTACTACTAAAAACAACACTGCCGAGTCTCTGAACAGTGGCAGACCCGGCCAATAGCGTGGTTTAAGATATCCACCCTGTGATCTGTAACAATAAAATAATAGCACTAGAACTTGAGATAATCACTGCAGTCCAAACCGGATTGATGGCCAACGAATCAAGGGAAAGATTCTGCTTCGATCAAGATTGCTTCGCTGTGACAACCGGAACATTCAACAACATTAAAAAACGCACTCGCTACACATTTCGATTGATGCAGGGTTACACCCTCTTGGAAAACGTGGACCACGCCGCGTGCGGCGTATGCGACAAATCTATCAAATGAACCCGAGCAATCTACATAAAAATTGGTCCAGTTGTAACCCATTTGGTCAACATGGCGTGGACAGGTATTTTTTTAATTCTGAACACGGCTTTTTGACACGCAAACAAAAAGTTTGATGTTTTCTAAGACTAATTCTATGAGGAAATACAGTACAGATCGAGAGATGTTTTGTTATTATTATTCAATGCCAGGCGGATGTTTCATGCAACTGCCTATTGTATATCATTTCTCCAATCAAACAGAATACTGGTTAAAAATGATAACAACTGACGACAGATACAGAACAAATTGAGAATCTGTATCACTATGGATGTTTAAAGACAAGTCATAAAACATCACAAACAAACTGTGACCACCTGAGGAGAAACTAACAAACTCCAATGGATTGTTGATGAACAGATATATTCTTTTTGGTCCTATATGGTAGATGCGACACAATTGAAGCAATTCACTCCCTCATAGCACCAGGGTTCGCGTCTGTGCATGTATGGCTGCACTGAGCAGATATGTTCTCTCATTGCTCATCCATGGCTTCATCTTCAGAACTGATGACTAATTCACAATCAGCGGGGTCTTCTGTGTCTGAGAGAAGAAAATGGTTGATATATGATGAGGTATCGGTACAGTGACATCGCAAAATCATAAAAAGGTTTCATTCCTGTTGTGCAGGTCTCTGTTATTGAAGTTCTGCAAATATATTCAAATTACACTAAGATCAGGAGCAAAGTTCAACCGATTGTGTGATGTCCCAAACGACTGAACAGTCTCTTCTCACATAATATCAAGATTTTGGTTCCGCCATTCATATCACTTAAGGTAAGTAAGTATGAAGCCTTTGCCATGATCACACTCCTTATAATAACCAAGGAATTGTGTTCCCATACCTGCTGTATCCACATTAACTAATTCAGTCATCAGCTCGCTGACATGCTGGATAACTTCACTATCATCATACTGCTGTTTCTCCATCAGCTGAAAGAAAACAGAGTGATATGCTGTCAACAGTGGTTAACAGAATGTGGCTAGCCTAGCGTAACAATAGGCATGTTCGGACAAGCCAACGTAGCCCCTGCACACTTGGGCTCTATGGTCGTTATAATTTGGTCAGCATATCTGTTAGCCAAATAGTGCAAACAGGAAAATTTCTGTTTGCCACTACATAAAAATAGAAAGTCCAGGACATGTAAGAGTACTGTAAGAGTACTGTAAGAGTACTGTAATTTTTCCGTTATTGCATAATGTGCCCGAAGTTGTCCCCGCCTCAATACGTCCAAGTGACCTGCAAACTCCAGTGCATATGTTCGGGCCGTAGGGCATGTCAGCGGGGCATAGGATTAGTGACAGGGCAATGCGCAACAAATGATTACTTGTCCGACAATGCCTTAAACAACATCACCAGTAATGGGCATGAGGCTAGTCTGAAACAGGAACCACCATCTTTAAAGTGTCTGTCCAGGACGGAATATCTTTCTTTTTGATTTGAAAGGCTCTCAGGTTTCCGTGAAATGCATAAGTACAAGTGTACTTGTGTAAAATGAATGAAGGTATACCTAGTGCAGATTTGACATAACAAACATAACATGATGGCATTGACATTTTCATTCTGATGTCCCCAATATAGACATTCTCGCCATAGTACAGGGGGTCATTTTGCGGGGCCTTAAATCGACATACGCCCCATTTAGGACAAAACATATCTGGTCATTGAGCTGAGGGTCCAGCGTAGCCGGACTGTGCTTCACTAAATTTATCGCCATATCAGATGTTGTCTCAATGAGTGTTCATGGGATAGAGACGCTATTCTCTTTTAGATAGTGGTACCTGTTCACATTTTTGCAGGTAGTATTTGCTGGTGACGTAGAACTCTTCACCCTGTAGATAATTAGCTAAGCCGAGCATGTACCAGACCTCCACTAGGGTGTCATCCTGGTCTAATAATAACTCCAAAATGTCTGTGGCATCCTGAAAACACAAGAAAAAAGGTAGTCAGCAAACAACAGAAAAACACACTAGCCTCCGCTGGTAATATACATACCAGTGTATTTTGTACTGAATAGCTGTAGTAATTGACGATAAATACGGCTAGGGATAGCGGGAGAACTCAGTAGTAAAAGCACCGGGCTTACAACCATGAGAACATTGGTTCAAATCCAGGTTACAGTGGGTCACTAAGGCGAGTTTGAGGCCCTCAACTTTATCTCCGTTCCTACCGTTCCAACACGCCCCAGGCCGTTCGTACCGCTCCAACACGCCCCAGGCCGTTCCTACCGCTCCAGCACGCCCCAGGCCGTTCCTACCGCTCCAACACGCCCCAGGCCGTTCCTACCGCTCCAACACGCCCCAGGCTTACGAGGTCAGTTAAATAGGATGGCCAAGTTCCTGAGTACTAATCAAGAAAATATATGAGAGTGCATCAGGATCCAACCAAACTGGAGTTTAGACACTAGCAAAATCACATAGGCTGTAGTGATATGCATGCTGTGGCTGCGCGAAAATGTCGGCCTTGATCAAACGAGGTACAGAGCCAATGCACCCAAGTGATGTTCACTGTCTGGCTACTGACTAATAGCCAACATTGGCGGTCAATTACAATTAAGCAGAAGCTAGGCCATTTCAAGGTCAAGATTATTTTCTACGTCGATAGCATCGCAAAGCCGGGGGTTTGTGTCTGGACTGGTTCATGGTGCCTCACAATAGAGAAGGTAACCGGGAAGGCGACTTACACTGTACAGCTCCACCTCTATCATGGTCTTAGCCGCTTTTATCTGAGCATCCGTTGATATGGGGATGGGGTCCACAGGATTCTCTACCGCAGGAGAGGTGGCGGTGTCATCAGGTGTGACCAATGAACGGGCACATGGTAACCACAATGATACACTCTTCTGTATATTCTCCTTGGCTTCCTAGTGGAAAAATATGCACATGTCAATGTAACCAGAGGATGAATATCCCGCTGTTGGCTTGACCATATTGGTCAGTGTGAACCGTGTGCGACATGTGCCTTTTAACAGTAGTAATCTAACAAACATCGGATTAGAGGTGGCGGGATGTAAGCGTCATTTTGAAGGTGTGTAGTTCAGGCGGTGATACTGTCTGATGTAGATTGGCTTACCGGTATTTGTGCCTTAATAAGGTAATAGTCAGCGAGAACCTGGTACCCCTCCGGGTTGCTATCATCATACTCTATAGACTTGTGTATGTGAGTGGTACATTGGGTCTCTGCGTCCTCCTCGTCACTGCAATGGGGGGGGGGTACATCACAAGGCTTCCACATAGGCTAGGGTATTTTTATTCTATACGAATAAGATTGGTCAGATAGCACCGTGAACTCTTTCACAAACTTTGCGAATGAGTGCATGGCAAAAAGTAAAGAGCTACAAGAGCAGCTCAGCTGATCACAATGGCATAGTTAAAGCACTCTGATTTGGCATGACAATTTACCCAAATTAGTAAACTGTGAAGTGATATTCAGCTGTACCCACATATCTACCCCAACAAGTTATAGTCAACGTCCTATTCACCTGTATGCAAACAATAATGATAAACAATCCTTACCATAGATCTGTCATATAAAGTTCGGCTATACTCAGGTAAGCTGATGATACATCTCTTTTTGTGGGCGGTGTTGATATCACACTTGTTGCTGCCGGATTATTTTCCTGTCAAAAATGATAGTGGGAAAGTCAATAATTACACAATGATACTGACATCAAGGTTTCGGACCACCACAATAAAAAAAGGTCCCAACCAATGAATGGATAAGGGTCAAAATCACTCCACAGTTCCACAGTGCTGGTCCATGCCATGTGGTAAAAGCAAGTATCTAACCCGGCAGCATTGCCACACGCGAGAAGAGAAGAAGCAGAATAGTGACAAAAGTCGGTAATGACAAACAAGAGCGTGTTTGATGGGTGACACTCGAAACAAGATATTCTGGGCGCACAAGCATTAGGCGATTAGGCAGAGTACACTGTCAGTAACAGTTAAAATTCAAAAAGTTATTATTGTTATTATACAATGTATTACCAGAACTCTGGGGGGGGATAGCTCGCTGAGCTCAGAATCATTAGATTCTGGATTCAAGGCCTGGGTATGACCCACTAACGCTGTGAGTGTGATCCTTATGTACAATTCCTACCCCTAGCTTCAGGTCAGTTGGATCCACTAAATGGTGCAACCAACGAGCCTGTGTTGAGCCACAAAATTAAAGTAAAAGATCACACACAGGTGTATCATACACATATACAACCCTCTGCTTTATGTCTACTTGTCCTAACAGCAATTTACCTGAGCTTCTATGAGGTTCACCATGAGCTCGATGCCTTTCTGATAACACTGTACTGACTCCACTCCGGTCAGTAGCTGGCCAAGGTACATATATTTAGTGTGACCAGAGTTTGGCTCCAGTTCGACGCATCGACCAAAGCACTACAAGCAAGTACTAGAAAGCTACATAGTATCACACGCAATCCACACAACGCTGCAAACAACATGGGACTTTCATTGAGACAGCGGAGCAGGTGAGATAGAGCTGAAATCTAGGTATTCCAGTCTCTAGAAGGCTACACGGGTGAAGTGATGGTTAGCACACTGGGTATTCTGACCAGAATTTCCTGAATCAATTCAAACAGCAGCATTCCTCTACCCACATCAGATTGAGATTGCGACATTACATAACGGAGTCCCGACCATATAGCAATCCTATGGCAATATAGCAAGCCTCTGGGTCAACAATGCTTCCCATGGCAACAATTTAACTTGAGCTTCACAATAGATCCTGCGGGAGCACCCTCCATACTTTATATATCCCAAAATAAGGAATTTAGAGACATAATTTCTTTACTGTGAGCCATCCATTCATATAAACTTTTCAATAGCACACACCTGTTTGGCAGCATCCAGGTTTTGTACTTCCAGCATAACGAGACCCGTAGTCTCCAGAGCTCGAACGTTATCACTGTCCATTTCAAGAGCCTTCTGGCAGAATCGTTGTGCCATATCAAAATCATAAGTGTCAATGGAGCTCTGCGCCTGTCAAATAATGCAAGGCTTAAGATATAAATTATACACACCAACAGTCTGTAGAGTTCAATTGTTAGATGTTGCCAGTTGAACAAATGTTGTGCTAAGTCACCTTCCGATACCAAAAAAAATCCAGCTGAGTTAGCTGTGAAGAGCTATTTGCTGATAGACCTGATACGGTGTCTGATCTAGCTGTTGCCTAGTTGCGGTGCAGTGGGTACAAATTCTCACCGCATCAACAGGCCCCGCACTCATTCAGCTCAAGGAAAGTAAAAAAACTAGAGAAAACAAACCTTATCAAGAATATCTTCTACTGTGTATTTAATCTCTCCATTTCCTTTGGTTGCTGTCGATTTTGATGGCTTCGCCCTGGTTGCTGAAATGATGATATTTGGGAGATTATAATTTACTCAGAATGAGCTTGTGATTAAGGAGCCATAATTGAAAAAACACATGTTAGCAGTTGTTTAAAGCTTACCAATGATGCACTTATGATCGATACGTACCTGGCCTGGCCGATTTTCTGGACTTCCGTGGCATTTTTAGTTACTGTGTTGTCTTCAAGATCCTACAAGTATTTTCATCACCAAAATTATTAGATAAACAGTGCAAGAGTGCAAGCAGAGAGTACACAATACGCCAGATTGTAGATAGCGGTAGTCTGAGTCAGGAAAGTTAATCAAACCATGAGGAACTAGTGGTAGAAGTACTCATTCATGGCATCATCAAGTGACCAACTGACCGGTATACTTATAATACTAGTAGTACTCTGGTCTACTGTCTAAGTCTAACTTTAGCTCTAGCCTCTAGACGAGACTCCAACTGTAAGTAAATTACTTGCAATTAGACTCTAGTCCAAGTGTATTATTCATTTATTGTAAGTAACCAGTAACTATGAAATGAATAACTTGTTACATAGTAACCTTAACTAAACTTGTTTACGCTTTTACTTAACTTAGAAGTTAGAGTCAGAAGTCCACTAACTAAGTCAGGGGTAGCGGTAAGACTAACTTTTAAGTGTAAATGTAATTCACTAACTATTTGGTGCGTAACTGTGACTCACTAACATTAACTAACAGCAGTAACAGGTGACTGGGGAGTCCAACTCTAAGTGACAGAGTAGTAGGTGACAAGCAGTGACAAATCCAGAGACAAACTCAAACTTTGACTCAAAGTCAAAGTGAGTAACACTAAGTCTTACAGTAACACTTGTGTCAGTACAGCGACTGGGTCTGATTCTGAGCCTGACAGTGACACTGACAGTGACTGTGGGTGAGTGACCCACTGACTCACCCAGTCAGTTAGTGACTGACTGGTGGATGAGTCACTCTCACTGGCTGAGTGAGTGACTGAGTCGCTGTCAGTCACTGACTGAATGACTCACTCGCTCACGTCAGTCACTCGTTGACTGACTGACTCACTGAGGCTAGTGACTCAGAGTCAGTCACGTCTCGTCAGTGGAGTGAGTCAGTCAGACCGGATAGTGAGAAGCTACCTGGAGAAGATACCAGGCACTGAGATATTTTCTATTCAGGTTACACAACCTCAAGTTACAAAATTTCACATAGTGTTTAAATCTTTTGAATGGCAATTCAGAACTTACTCAAAGTAGCTAAGAAGATGAGGGGGAGGAAAAATTGAAATCACAAAGGCACGTCCTGTGAAACGGAAAGCAACCAGTCGCGTTTCGAATCGCTCCAAAATGCAGTCGAGATCATGTTTGTGGAGTTGTCCACTCCCGTTAAACCCAATCGCCAATCAAAATCAAGCATTGGCTTCACGCCAGTCCTGTATTATCATGGAAACCAATCGCGAGCTGTAACGCCTCTTTATGCAAGAAACAGCATGAGCTGAACAGGTGAGTGGAATACCGTTGACTCACGAGTTACTGTCACTCACTTGCCTTGGAGTTGGTTATTCCTGAACGGAGTCATTGAGTGCGTTAGTGTCTATTTACTGCACTTAACTAAA
>Ga0224511_10000545_pt1 | contig 18624 bp, 12 predicted proteins | sample SF_May12_sed_USG_2_FD_169988 | JGI IMG/M metagenome (GOLD analysis project Ga0224511, IMG submission 169988) | Sediment microbial communities from San Francisco Bay, California, United States - SF_May12_sed_USGS_8_1 | ecosystem: Environmental > Aquatic > Marine > Sediment | place: USA...
ACAGATTAATATGCGTTTACCGTTAGACATCGATTTATAAAACAAAACACTTTTTAAAAGCTAGATGTAGAATTGTTCAATGGCATTGCAGATATAACCAAGAAAAAAAGTTGGTGCGCTACAAAAATGCAGGTGCGGGCGCAAAAAAAAATTAAAATATTTTTTTTCACTTTTGCAATTTTTAGGTGCGCTGCATCCGACGAACAGTTAATCAATTTGGTGTGGCCTAACAATGTTTTGTCAATGTATTTAAAATGAATAACTAAATCTGTCTGATATTGGACTATGAACAAGACATATATCCAAAATGAGGGTCTCAATAACTGTTTCATAAACACACATGATAGAGGTGTAATACATGTGTTTGTTTGTACCTTACAGCCAACATCTTGCTGACAGCGGTGTTGAGAATCTTGCGGAGGAGTGAAGAGGTACATAAAGTCATTGTAGGCCATTACTGCAAACCCAACATTGTAGGCCATTACTGCAAACCCAACATTGTAGGCCATTACTGCAAACCCAACATTATAGTCCATTACTGCAAACCCAACATTGTAGGCCATTACTGCAAACCCAACGTTATAGTCCATTACTGCAAACCCAACATTGTAGGCCATTACTGCAAACCCAACATTGTAGTCCATTACTGCAAACCCAACATTATAGTCCAATACTGCAAACCCAACATTATAGTCCATTACTGCAAACCCAACATTGTAGTCCATAACTGCAAACCCCAACATTATAGTCCATTACTGCAAACCCAACATTATAGTCCATTACTGCAAACCCAACATTGTAGGCCATTACTGCAAACCCAACATTGTAGGCCATAACTGCAAACCCAACATTGTAGGCCATTACTGCAAACCCAACATTATAGTCAATTACTGCAAACCCAACATTATAGTCCATTACTGCAAACCCAACATTGTAGGCCATTACTGCAAACCCAACATAATAGTCCATTACTGCAAACCCAACATTCTAGGTCATTACTGCAAACCCAACATTGTTGGCCATTACTGCAAACCCAACATTATAGTCCATTACTGCAAACCCAACATTGTAGGCCATTACTGCAAACCCAACATTGTAGGCCATTACTGCAAACCCAACATTATAGTCCATAACTGCAAACCCAACATTCTAGTCCATAACGGCAAACCCAACATTATAGTCCATTACTGCAAACCCAACATTATAGTCCATTACTGCAAACCCAACATCGTAGGCCATTACTGCAAACCCAACATTCAAGTCCATTCCTGCAAACCCAACATTCTAGTCCAGTACTGCAAACCCAACATTGTAGGCCATTTCTGCAAACCCAACATTCAAGTCCATTCCTGCAAACCCAACATTCTAGTCCATTACTGCAAACCCAATATTAAAGTCTATTACTGCAAACCCAACATTCTAGTCCATTACTGCAATCCCAATATTCAAGTCTATAACTGCAAACCCAACACTTTAAGTCCATAACTGCAAACCCAACATTCTAATTCATAACTGCAAACCCAATATTCAAGTCCATTACTGCAAACCCAACATTTTAGACTATAACTGCAAACCCAACATTCAAGTCCATTACTGTAAACCCCAACTTTCTAATCCATTACTGCAAACCCAACATGCAAGTCCATAACTGCAAACCCAACATTCTAGTCCATTACTGCAAACCCAACATTCTAGTCCATTACTGCAAACCCAACATTCTAGTCCATTACTGCAAACCCAACATTCTAGTTCATTACTGAAAACCTAACATTCTGCTTCAGCTGTGTTCAGATACAATGTGTTGGTCCGGTACTTTGTGGATTATTTCTTTGCATTAAACTCGCCACCACCGGTACCTTTGTTGTTTTGCCATAAAAGAAGAATTATTATAATCTGACAGGTGTGCCAGCTGGCGGGGGTGTTGGGACTGGACGTTGGTCATCTACGGCGACGGGCCGACACTGACCCTCACATCAACCAGCTGTGTGATCAACTACAGCAACTGCTGCCTGCAGACCAGTCTTAGTGGTAGCCGGTCACGCATGTGTTAGTTGAACTAACCTGTGTTATTTTGTCCAAGCATGGTCGTGTGCTTGAGGATTTAAAGGAACAAACTTGATGCTGTGATTGTCATGGTTACTGATAGGCTGTACATGTGTAATCATAATCCATAACTTGACTTTATATACTTTAGAACTTTTAATATTTATGGATCATTTCTTAAGATGCACTCATGTACATGAAATTAACTACTGAAACCACTACAAAATTATTGATTACAGGGCACTTAGTCATTTCAATTATAGCATACATCAATAAATTACCAATTCTGAGGGACAGATAATTAAGATAACCAAAGTTTGTCAAAGAATGGTGTCTGAGTAAAAAATAATTCTTAAAAAACAGTTACAGTAATGCAAAAGTTTACTAAGTATGCCAGGTGGAATTGGAATGACATAAAACTCTAGGTTAATGCGAAAATGAATGGTTTTATTATCAGCCCTACCCAGACCCTTACTGTCCAATAGCAAGAAAAGAAAGAATTATATTTTGTTAAGAAACTGGAGTTAAAGATTAAAATAATATTCATACCTACCCTAGTGAACACGTTTTATATTTTGGAAAGGGGTGGGGGTGGGGTGCTTACCGACATAGGCCAGGTGAGTTTCTGGAATTTGGAAAAGTATGAAAATGCATGTATTTATAAAAAGAACAGCATAAATGAGGCATGTTAAAGTACCAAAGGTTTTTTCCTATTTATTAAATAATGGCACATAAGCTTTTTTATTTGCATTTTATATTTATTTAGTATTTAAAATACACATAATGATTTAAGCTTTTATATAGATAATTTTATGCTTATTTTGTTAATTGTTGTTTTGTATAGATATCATTTACATGTGATTATTTTTCTTGTTAAGTATAACAATGTTGAATAAAGTTGATTTAGTAAACACTTTTGTTGTATTGCAATACTGATACATTGTAGTTGGTTTCCATGAGGCCCTCTGAAAGTAGTTATATTATCAAACTAAGTTGGTCTAAGTGATTATTTTAAAGATTATGGCTGGTAATGGACTTGGTTACATGTAATTTGTCAGCCTTTCCATTATTTTACAATATTCCACTTCCAGTTCAAATACGATTTTAAAAGAGACAAACTGTCTGTATTTTAGAACTTAGAAGGCACAAATGTCTGTATATTACAACCTATGAACAAATGTCTGTATATTACAACCTAGAGACACAAATGTCTCTATATTACAACATAGAGACACAGATGTCTCTATATTACAACCTAGAGACACACATGTCTTTTTATTACAACCTAGAGACACAGATGTCTGTATATTAGAACATAGAGTCACAAATGTCTGTATATTACAACCCAGAGACACAAATGTCTGTATATTACAACCTAGAGACACAAATGTCTGTATATTACAACATAGAGACACAAATGTCTCTATATTACAACATAGAAGACACAAATGTCTCTATATTACAACATAGAGACACAAATGTCTCTATATTACAACATAATGGACACAAATGTCTCTATATTATAATCTAGAGACAAAAATGTCTCTTTATTACAACATAGAGACAAAGATGTCTGTATATTAGAACATAGAGTCACAAATGTCTGTATATTACAACCTAGAGACACAAATGTCTCTATATTACAGTCTAGAGACACAAATGTCTGTTCATTACAACCTAGAAACACAAATGTCTGTATATTACAACCTAGAGAAACAAATGTCTCTATATTACAACATAGAAGACACAAATGTCTGTATATTACAACCTAGAGACACAAATGTCTCTATATTACAACATAGAGACACAAATGTCTCTATATTACAACATAAAGGACACAAATGTCTCTATATTATAATCTAGAGACAAAAATGTCTCTTTATTACAACATAGAGACAAAGATGTCTGTATATTAGAACATAGAGTCACAAATGTCTGTATATTACAACCTAGAGACACAAATGTATGTATATTACAACCTAGAGACACAAATGTCTGTATATTACAACATAGAGACACAAATGTCTGTATATTACAACATAGAGACACAGATGTCTGTATATATATTACAAGCTAGAGACATAAATGTCGGTATATCACAACCTAGAGACACAAATGTCTGTAAATTACAACCTAGAGACACAAATGTCTATATATTACAATCTAGAGACACAAATATCTGTTCATTACAACTTAGAGACACAAATGTCTGTATATTACAACATAGAGACACAGATGTCTGTATGTGCATTAGAACATAGAAGACACAAATTTCGGTATTTTAGAACTTGGAAGACACAAATGACTGTACATTAGAAATTGTAAGACACTAATGTCTGCATTTCAGAACATAAGAGCCTCGCATGTCTGTATATTATTATAAGAACTAAAATGACACAAATGTCTTTATATTAGAACATAAAAGACACACATGTCAGTATATCAGAACGTGTTACTCGTGAGCGTGATTGTGCACGCCGTTATATGAAGAGCGGAAATTACTGTCGTTCTACACATCAAGACATGATCAATGGGGATGGACGCTAACAACGTATATACACTTCCAAGCAAGTGAAAATCAATGTCGCTCTGAGGCTCCTGCAGCCAATGGCACCGCGTGCCGTACCGTGTATCGGTAAACGACGGCGCTGCCAATACGATGGATAACTTTGGTCGTAACCATGTACAGGCACCAATCGATTATCTGGAATCCGCATTCATTAACAGACCTGAGCTTAGAAGATTTTTATAATGCATAAACGGGAAGTATATTTTAGACAAGTTCACAAATGAAGACTTAATTACGACAAAGTTGTCTGATTTATATAAGTTTTTAAATAGATCCTTTTATGAGCTTTTAGTGGGAGAATTTATTTTAAGCCAGGTCTGTACTGTATTTAGAACAGATGGCATCGCTATCGGATATTTAATAACGTTTGGCTCCGTCTGACGTTTCGTGGGAAAAAAAATGGTGAACGGATAATTTAATCAAAGTGATGATGTGACGCCTGCTATAGTTGTCGGTGATTGATAAAGAGATTGCCTTGGAAGTGTTGCGCACTGACTTACAGAGGCCGTAATCAAGTCACGTACGCTGATCGGAATGACGTCAAGGAACGTTAACGGCGGTAAAGCAGACGACAGCTCCGTGGAACCGTATGACGAGACTACCATCCACAAGGTTAGTTTCCACCCCGTCCCTTACCACACCCTTTGCCGATAGATATCGGTAGTACAATAAGTTCGGCATATTATCCTGAAGTATTCGTGATCCATCATTTGCATAATCTTGTGAAAGACCAAGAAATGGCATTGCCATTGATAATATGCAAATCGATGTATACAATGTTTTCTCGAGAATATACCACCGACCTTGAAGGGAACAAAGCAACCATTACTGGTATCTATGCATCGTGTAACTAAGACTCATCAACTAAAAGCTTAGCATGTAACCAAACGCATCCCTTAGGTCCCAATGCGAAAGAGCAAGACGTTTATGTGGTAATTAAACAGTTTGTAGAATAAACATATTGTGGAGATTATTAATTAATTGTGTGCCTTTTTGAAGTTTAAAGCCAAATAATGATACCATAGGCGTTAAAATGCATGTGCAAATTCTAATTGCATACTACACATTGGAAGAGTAGCTGTCGTCACAGGTTCCTTATTATATTACCAATGAACCTCCCTTATGGCCTGGTAATGTGTGACTGATGTCTCTTTACACAAGAAAACCCCGCATAAACGTGGGACACGCGTGTTTCAGACGATCCTGGTGGGGGACAGCGGGGTGGGGAAGACCTCGCTGCTTGTACAGTTCGACCAGGGCAAGTTCCAGGTCGGCTCCTTCTCCGCCACTGTCGGCATCGGCTTCACGGTAAGGTCTTGAACAATACAATGGTGTTACGGTAAGGCTTTGAACAGTACAATGGTTTTACGGTAAGGTCTTGAACAACACAACGGATTTGTGGAAAGGTCTTGAACAGCACAACGGCTTTACGGTTAGGTCTTGAACAGCACAACGGATTTGTGGTAAGGTCTTGAACAACACAACGGCTTTACGGTAAGGTCTTGCACAGCACAACGGTTTTACGGTAAGGTCTTGAACAGCCCAACGGTTTTACGGTAAGGCTTTGAGCAGCACAATGGCTTTACGGTAAGGTCTTGAACAGCACAACGGTTTTACGGTAAGGTATTGAACAGCACAACGGTTTTACGGTAAGGCTTTGAGCAACACAATGGCTTTACGATAAGGTATTGAACAGCACAACGGTTTTACGGTAAGGTCTTGAACAGCACAACGGTTTTATGGTAAGGCTTTGAACACCACAACGGTTTTACGGTAAGGCTTTGAACACCACAACGGTTTTATGGTAAGACTTTGAACACCACAGCGGTTTTATGGTAAGACTTTGAACAGCACAACGGTTTTACTGTAAGGTCTTGAACAGCACAACGGTTTTATGGTAAGACTTTGAACACCACAGCGGTTTTATGGTAAGACTTAAAACACCACAACGGTGTTATGGTAAGACTTTAAACAGGCCAACGGTTACACAATAAGGCCTTGTGCAACACAACGGTTATAGTGGTGGCTATGTGGCTCAGTGTCTGGTTCAGATTTGAGAGCACATGGGCTTGAAACCTATTCGACAAAAAGCCGAAAGGTATTGGTCACTGGTACTAAAGGCGACCTTCACAGAAGGTCATCCGTTGCTTCGCACTGTCTCACAAGTAAGCATATTTATGCATGGTGATTATGAATATATGCGTATTTTCTATTAAACTTAATATTTACGGTTATGCATATAAACATGTATATTACTAAACGAAGTGGCAGTTAACTATTAATAACTGCACTGTTTAGTTCACAATGTAGACAATGTAACATATCACATTACCACTCCTTTTGCGAGTCTGAATTGTCATCAGGTAATTCCATGCGCTACCCAAGCACACATCAGTTTGTTTTTCTTTCAAAATGTTTTTCTTCCGCCCAAGTTGAATTATATGAACTTTACTACATAATACAATTTTTGAACCAGCAGGAAATTTATTTTAACAGTGGGTCATAAACAGCTTCATCAATTTTTATAATGCACGGTCGAACTTCTAATGTGAATGGCATGACCGCAAACAACGGAATCGTTTTCAGAATGTTAAATTATAAATGTATGTATTTTAGCAACAAGCAAGCTTCAGTGAACACCGCGTGATTTCAAACATTATCAATAAAATATGTGCATGTATAGTGAGCTATACACATTATATTTTCGATTTAGCCGCATTTGTGAATGGCAGGAAAGGATATATGTGTAAACATGGAATGGTCCGAGACACTCCGGGGGATGAATTTAACAGTCTACAGTTGTATGGAGGAATTACGATAAAAAATTAGCTTATACATTCGCGAATTTCGAATTGTCCCCAGGGCGGAGGTGACATAATTATACTGAAGAACATCATTTTAGCTTCCAGAAATGCTGGAAAATTCCCGTTTGAAAAAAAAATCAGCGGCTGGACTAAACATCTTTAGTTTGACAACCACAGCCGGACAGAGAATATATACAGTTCAGGAAGAACTGGTTTTACTTAAAAAATCAGTTTGAAATCAGAAACTTGAGTTTAAGAATCTGCGGTTGGACTAAACATTTTAGTTTAAGAATCAGCGATTGGACAGAACATCTTTCCTTTTTTGTTTGAGAATTAGCAGTTCTAGAGACTAAAATTCTCAGGTTTACGGATCAGCAACTAGGAAGAAAATCTTCTCTACAAAAATCAGCGCCAGCACGGAAAATCGTAAAGTGAGCCATCAGAAACTCTGGTGCAGATATTCCGCTCTTGTGATGAGTGTTGTAAAACAATTCATGACGACCCAACATTCCATGGACGGGGGCGAGGAGGAAGACATCACGAGTCTGGTCCTCCGCGATGACACGGACGACGCCGAGGACACGTCGGACCAACGCACGTGTCAGGTAAAACGGAGTATATTTACTGTTTTACATATTATTAGTGTCTATGATATACAGTTTTAATATGTTCAAGACAGTTTCATTGTACGCGCATTATGATTTGGGAATAAACATTTAGATCAGTTAAAATACATTTTGTAGTACGTATAGCCTATCGTTGAATGTTACAGAAGTTACAGAACTGATAAGAACTCAAACATTTATAATATTCAGCAAGTTAGGTAAATACGGCAGCGTAGATCTATACAAATACAATTAGGTCCAGATATTGATATAATAAAATTATTATGACCATCTGTATAATCTTGGCATTCTTTCAGCGCGGGGAAATATATTCAGTTCAGTGCACTAAATTTCAGATAGCACAAGTTAAAATAAATAGCTTTTTGTTTCACCTATTCTATCAAAATCGCAACGGAGTTAAAATGCAATTCTTCTGCAATATAGATCTAGATCTATATTAGAGATAGATTCTATATAGATGTACAACATATCAATATACATACGCGCAATAATTATTATAGATATCTATGTTTTAAGGAAATATTTTACCGGTCAAACATTAGCTGAAATAATGCGCGTTCAGATTTCCTGAACGAACGAAGAGTCCGTCAGATGTAAAAACTCTTCGCGGGCATATATATGGACTAGTCAAACATCAGATGTTTAGTCGCTAGGTCTGTATCTTTATACCCTTATAATCAGTCACAAATCTTCCAATATGTTTAGACTACTTAATAAACTAACATTGTAAAAGAAATTGAAAACTTGTGTGACAAATAATGTGTTTTTGGACAAAAAAGTAAAAACACAACAACAATAAAACAAAAAATCAAACATAAAAACCCTTGTGGGAGCCGGGGATTGAACCCGGGACCTCTTGCACCCAAAGCGGATGCGTTACCACTGCACCACCTCCGAGTCAACTGACACTATCGATTGTAGTCAAGCTATTTAACTGTTTCGACGCAATGGGTCGAAACGTAAAAAAACAAAGCCAAATCTGCGGGCCAGACATTTTCAACAAATACATTTTTCTGTAATATTTTTACATGCATGAATAACTATATTTGGCAGTTTCTCATATTTACGGGAGAAGGTTTCGCTGCTTAAATATGGTTAAAATTTAAGATGTAAACAATTATGACCTAAAAGATACAGATGTAGCATCTTTAAGCATAAATGTTATAAAAAGGTAAAAATAAAAAATCTGTATCGATCTGTCGCTGCCATATGTGTCAAATATGTGGTCACAAAACAACGTGTTCGTTAACAAGTACGTTACAATATTTTTGACATTTGAGCGCGAAAAGGGGCGGGGCTTTTCAATGACGTCAAACTTGCAAACGAGGTTACCCGGAAATAAAAATCTGTGTACATGTGGACAATGTTTACGTTTGAAAGATTTAATGCTATTATAATCACAGTCTAGCTATTCCAAATGGAAAATAACAATAGCAATACAGACTCTATTCATGGTAGAAAAACAAGCCTTGAACATCAAAAAGTGTCGCGAAAATCGAGCGCACTTGAAACGTTTGATATGTCGTGCAAGGTTTGTATCATTCATGCATATATCTCCGGACAACCTGAACCCGGATACAATTACATGTATAATTTAATATAAACTTAGTGCTTATCCATGCATTTATTTAATGGTTAAGTTAAAAACTGTCTAACATGAGCAATAGTATTGGTGTTTGCTTTGACGGCTTCGTGACCCTGCATAAGCAGCAACCGTTTAGTTATGATGCTGTTAATTAGTTTAACTTTAGCATTTACATCAGTACATGTACATGTAAACTACTTGTTTACAAAAAAATTCTGGTATAAAACCGGTTTTTATTATTTTACTCCAAATTTGGAAGGTCACCAATTTCCAATGTAAATAAAAAATATTCACCAGTGGAACCCATTAGGTGAAGGAATAGTTAGTCAAAGTTTTAATTTAGAGGAGATAAATAATGATTTTAAGGTTAATCTACATGAAGACTGGTTAAAGTATTGCATTGACCTTATAGAAAGCAAAGGCATACATTATTTTTAATATTTTTAGCTGATTACGTATGTACATGTTAGTGCTATGACAATGATTGTTTAAATCTGTGTTTTATATAAGTTAAAGTATTTTTCTGAAAAAAAAAGATTTCGAAATAGAGTTTTTTATATTTAATGGTGCCTGACAAAAATCTATCTGCAGAATATGTTTCTGAGTTAATTACTCTTAACTTTATGTCAGAAATGTAGCCGTGAATGATGTACATTACTGCTGTTACAGGTGATGCTGCTAGGAGACAGTGCGGTGGGGAAAACCTGTCTGCTTGTGCGATTTAAAGATGGAGCCTTTCTTTCAGGCAGTTTTATATCCACTGTTGGTATTGACTTCAGGGTAAGGTGAACAGAAGATCAACTCAATGATCAGAGATTCAGGGATTACTATTGTCCATGTTCCCCATTTTCATGTAAAATGTATTTTACTGTGTTTTGTGTTGTTTCTTTATGCACTGAGTTGTACAAATGAAAAAAATAATCAAGATACTGGCTTCGCTGATAACAACCACATAATAATTATTGACAAGAGTGCTTGTTTTAAGTGTTTAAAAGCACCACATGAAATTTAGAGGAATCATTTGATGATTTCCCTATGGATAGTTTGAAAGACAAATTAACAAACAAGATGTGTGTTTGGGTTACCGGTAATAGACTAGCTGGATGTTACATGTAATGTACTGTACAAGAAAATGTTTGGTAACAAAATTAGTATATTATCCAAATTAGATCTTCAGGGTTTTATTGTTACCAATTAATTTTGTAATAATATGATTTTGTTTTAGAACAAAGTAGTTGAAGTGGACAACACCAAGGTCAAACTTCAGGTTGGTACAGGCTATGCAATCAGGACAGTTGTTAGATATTGAATAGTATGTTGCTTTTAATATCTTAAAAAAAAGAGTGTTTATTCATAAGAGTGTGTTCACAATGCTCGGCACCAAAACACATGACTTTCAATCCTACCTTCCCACAAAAACAAAAATTGATTTTTCAGGGAAGTTAAGGACCTTGTTATATTGCCCTTACTGCAAGAAATATGTAAAGACAAAATGAAGGGCCTGTTATGTTAAATAGTCTAGCTGGGAGCATTTATCTTCCAAAATATACCACTTTTTCGCCAAAAAAATGTAACATCTTTGATATGGTGTAAACGTAGCTGGAAAGAAAATGATGTATTCTTCTCTTGATTATTTAGATCATCATATCTACAGTTTCCATATTGCTTCTAGTTTCTGACGATGTATGACATGATGTCCATTTAAAGCCATGACCAATTGATCAGACAGTTTTCTTTAATAAAACCAAATGCAAAAAAGATGCACAATTTACCCCACACTTTGGCTATCTTCCATTTTGCTGATAAGATGACATGACAAAAATGTACAATGTAGCTGAAATACTAGGTGGTTGATCGAAAAAGGTGTAAAAAGAAGTAGCATGTCATTGGAAGTTGAAAATTTGTTGTTGTGGTCTATTATATTTGGGTATTTATTTTCCGTCCCACAATGTTTGTCCGTATACATAACTAGTTCCTCTTAACATAGTAAAGCTAACGAAATGTTGTTATCATTGCGACTAAGACCCAACCATTGAAGACAATCCAACTGGCCTCGTCACCACAACCATTAAACCATTCCGTCCCACAGTATGTCTGTCCGTGACAAATTTGACGGACAAACATGGATAAAAATCTTAGAGAAAAAAGTAACTCAACACATTCAATTCCTCAGTACTGCAAAATTCAAAATTTATCAACAATGAAATTGTATAAGATGTAAGCCTAGTGTCAGACATACTTGGAAAACAGTCATTTAAAGATATGGTGATAAAGACACTTTCGTCATGAACAAAATCATTGTTTTGGAATAAAATTCCAGTTTTTTGGCCATTTCATCAAAAAGAGAGACCAGAATTTTCTTTAACAATTTAAAACAGATGAATAGTATTAGTTTATGTAATTCTGTAGTTGAACCTAGGTGCCCATACACAAATTTATAATCCACTAGTTTTTAAAAATGTTGTGTTTAGTGCTGATGTTACATTTTTGTGCCGAGCATTGTGAACACGCTCATAAATAGAACCTCTATGACAGTTCCTTTAACAGACAGAAGATGTGTTGTTGTTTTTTTTGTAAAAGATGATCACTTTCAGTATAATTTAACAATATAGTGCACCACTGCTTCAAACTGTTTCTCCATATTTGTGAAGAAAAGTCAAAATCTAAGATCAAGTTACCTTATTTTTCTGTGATACCATATAAATTCCTCAACTGTATCTATTTTTTTAACATGAAGTGACAAAATAAAAAAATACATGTTCATGTTATTGGAATTTTCTATACCTTTAAAATGATGTGGTTTAGTGACCATTTTACAGCTTTGGGTTTAGTGACCATTTTACAGGTTTGGATAAAAAATAAGGATAGTTTAACTGATGCTGTCTCTATACAGGGGCATACAAATGTCTCCATGAAAACATCTTGAGTGTATTTTAAATAGAAATAATAGGTCTAACATTCACATTTTAAACAATGCAGAATGTGCAATAGTTTCCTTGCATATTTCAATATTCTCTAATAATTTGTTGCTGGCTTATGTTGAAATTATGTTAATGTGTGCTGGCTTTAACTGGCTGGCAGGCAGTCAGAATATCCCATTTTTTTATTTTAAAAAAGCTAAGCCTCTTTTATTACAATTAATGTAAAATTATTTTTACCTTTAAATAATATTTCTAGCCTGGCATTCTTATAAAATATTTAAGCGTTTCTAATGCATTTGTTCTTTTCTTTGATAAATAATGCATGGTAAAAGATAAGAACCTCTTGCTGACTGCGATGTTATTTTGTTACTGGATTTTACTAAGTAGACGTGACTTGAATATATCATACATCATTTATATCTTAAGATGTATGTCTGAAATTTTAAACTCAGTTTCATAAATTTTGCTAAAATATATTGGTAAAACTTCAGAATATTTGATTCAATCCTGATAATGTTATAACCATTGTTGAAATGTATTAAAGAAATTGCCCCGGGGTAGCAAGGATAGGGTAACCATGGAAACAAAAATCGAAAGACGAGAATGAAAAGTTTTTTTTATTGTTGTTATTGTTGCAGAACATGTTTTTCAACAAATTGTACTATTTCCTAAGAAATTAAGGTTATATAATTTGTTTATACACTGCCTACCTAACACCCCTTGTACATGTAGCCTGTTTGGTGTTATGTGTGTTTCCTACTACTGTACCAGTGTACGTGTATACATGTGTTGTTTCAGATCTGGGATACAGCGGGCCAGGAGCGGTTCCGCAGTGTCACACACGCCTACTACAGAGATGCAAATGGTCAGTGGAAAACACAGGTTAACTCATGTTCAGGCAACCCAATTAAACAAGAAACACTAAGTTCTGATTTATTTTGTAGGACACTAGAATTAATCCTTTTAATTAGAAATGTTATTAAGACTATTGACTGAAGCATTACATCTTGCTTCAAAGAAAAATTGATTTCATGTCCAGAGCTCTGGGTTTAGTTATTTTGAATAAACTGACACATTTTAATGTTGCTTTTTTATTTGCAATGAATAGGTAAAAACATAATGTTTTAATAAAAAAATAAACATTTTGACCACAATTTTTCCTTATTTCGCATATTTCTTGTAGTTTTATACATGTTACACGGAATTTAAGAAAAATTATTTATAATTATTTAGTCTCTGCAATTTCCTGCTATGGATTGAAATCCAATTTCTGTGAGAAAAGTATGCATTAACAAGGCTGCACAAATTAAAGCACATCATGGGATGGCTTTGCCCATTAAACAAGTTTTGTGATTGGCCTCTGTTTGTTGTCTGCTCGGATTCACAATTTCACATCATCTCCTACACAAGTTCCCCAGATGAATCTCCAAAGTGTGATGTTCTATCCTCAGTTGAGTGGATTGTGTTTTTGTTTCAGCATTATTGCTGCTGTATGATGTTACGAATAAATCAAGCTTTGACAATATCAGAGTAAGCATTTACACTATATGATACAGTACACTCAACGCGGATTCCCCACTTTCCGCAAAACTCCGAGGAAAACCTCCACAGAACTTAGAGTTTATTTTATGACGGTCTGTAAAATGTCCGTGGAGGAAAAATTGAGAAAACTCCGAGGAAAACGGACTTTGAAGATACTGATAAATTCTCAGCGCGGAAAATTTTCCGTGGAGTTTTACGGAAAATGGGGAATCCGCGTGGAGTGTACTGTATTCTTCCCATGCTATGTTTAAAGTACTGAAAAATCACCTTCATCTATATTCCTTTTTTCACTGATTGAAATTGACTGTTATCTGATATTGCATAAAAGTCTATATTGTTCCTGGCCCCAATGATAAAGTTCATGTCTATGTGGCAGGCGTGGCTGACGGAGATCAATGAGTACGCTCAGGAGGACGTGGTGATCATGTTGCTAGGCAACAAGGCGGACATGTCGGGGGAGAGGATGATCCGTACCGAGGACGGCGAGAAACTCGCCAAGGTGAGACAACTCTAGTGGCAATGTCTGGTACCTGGACGTAGGTTAAACACCACTAAAGTCATTGTCTGGGACCTCTGCCTGTTGGTTAGTCTCACAGGGGTTGCTGTATAATTGTTATGTATACAAAAGAAACTTGGCTATCATTTAGTTTACAGTTGCATACTATTGGAGATTGGTCATGACCAGAATTAATATGTTTAGTGTTCATATTTCCTCAAATTATTATGTTGTGCATCATACAACAGCATATACAAGGGCTTACAATGGTCTGACTTGTGCAGCTTTTGTTCCGTTTGCTGTTTTCTCATGAGAGAGGTTTTAGGTCATTATGGCCCTGTTGATTGTAGATGTTTCTGTGGTTTATTTCATTTTATTCGATAAACTATGTTTTTATTTGTCTTTATTATATCACAAGATTCAATTTCGTTTACAACACTTCCACAATATGTCTTAATATTGCAAAACTTCTCTGTGCTGTATTTCTGTAGTCACTGATTTATTTGACGGATCTTGATCAGATGAAATGATCAGTGTGTCTTTTATGTGCCTTTATAAATTTAGTTTTTGTTCAGCAAATCATAATATTTTCAATACATATTAATTTTGTTCAGATATGATTGGACTCTTACTAAAACTTTAGCTGCAGAATTGAGTTTAATATTTTGTTTACTTATCTGATTAAGGGGCTTAAAGCATTGACCATAAAATTCATTAAATAACAGTTTTATGGGCAATCACATGTTAAATGTTGTTTTATATTGTATGTACTAATATTGCTTGTGATAAGTACATATATCACATACATCAATAATTTAAAAGGTACTGTTAAGAATATAAATTTACCATTATTATCACTAGTATACATATATCTATTGTTATATGATGTACATTTTTTTAGTTTTACAGTAGACTACAATATGACTGCACTGTTTTCAGGACCATGGAGTAGCCTTCATGGAGACGAGCGCTAAGACTGGCATGAATGTAGAACTTGCCTTCATGGCTATTGCAAGGTAGGGTCTACAATTGCCAAGGTATTCCAGGAAGTTGTGTCTTCCCACGAAAGTTGGATAAATTTGCTTCATTTGGAGTGCACTGCTAACATTCACTTTATTCAGGCATCTATTCATTATTCATTACAGCAAATAATGGTGATTTATGTCTGAATATTAACTGAATAAAGTGATAAACATGATGAATATTTGCAGGTATTTCATTCCATCATTATCTCTCCTTCATGAACCTAGCCTACAGTATTGTCTCCAGGGCTTTTTTGTTTATATTTGCAACTTATCTCTATGGTTTTTATATGCCAGATGGTAGCTCTATAACGTTATGGCACTTGACTGTCTGTAAGCCACATCATTGTCGGCTCAAGAGTTGATAGCTTTTATGTTAGTTGTCTTCTTGGAGCCTGTAGATGACCCTTAAGGTCAAATTGTTTTTGGCCAAGGTGATGCTGACCTTAAACGTGAAAACCATGTCAGGTGGTTTTCTTAAGAACCATTTTGTCTGAAACCCTTATTCTTACTTGGCAGATTGGTTATTGCTAGTGGAAAACACATATTGTTTTAGGTCAGACAGTTTCTGTTGGTAAGGTCACAATGACCTTCAAGTAGAAACATTTTCCACTCAATAACTTTTTAACTGTAAACTTAAAGGTGTGCTTTGTTCATAGAATTACTTTAAACTGAGGTTGGTTTTTGCTGGACGACAGATAAATATGATATTAGTGAAAATAAATAACAAAGACAGGAGTATTGCTGCATGGCCACACAGTGTGATTATGTCATAATATGCCCTTCATAATGTGTTCTAACATCAATCAATCCTTGCCTTCTCCATTTCCAGAGACTTGAAGATGAAGAAGATGCGTCAGCCGTCAGATCCTGCCTTCAATGTGGCGGAGTATGTAGACAGCCAAAAACAGACCATGGGCTGCTGCAGTTAGCAGTTGGTCGGGCGTCCTTGTGTACCATAGAATATCACTGTCGGAATTGACTGGGCGTCCTTGTGTACCATAGAATATCACTGTCAGAATTGACCGGGCGTCCTTGTGTACCATAGATTCTCACCACCAGAACTTGACCAGGCGTCGTTGTGTACCATAGAATCTCACCGCCGGAACTGAAGCTACCATGTTATTCACTCAAACTATGGCTAGCATTGTCATTGTAGAGGCCAGTTTTTTGTCAGCCGAAAACTTTATGTTGTGTATTTATGCAGATGTAAGGACTTGCAAATGGCTTGTTAAATTTGTTTCCATTAAATTGTTGATAACTCATAATTATATATAGCCCACTAATATCTTGTAGTTAGGCCCATTGATGAATTACAGAAATGCTTCTTTTTGAGGTGGTTGTAATTTTGTTTTTGTTCTGTTTGTTATATTTTTTATCTACAAGATATTACATTGTTGTTGTTTGAGATCTTTCTTTGTTCTATTAGTCATTAGTTTGTTCTTTAAGTTAATATTTCCTCTATAAATCTGTATATTTTGTTTAGTAGTAGCAGTATTCTAAGTCTTTCCTTGCTCTGTAAGTCTTTGTTCAATAAATCATTTACTTTGTTCGCCAAGTCATTTTCATATATATGTTTTCTAAGTCATTTTCTTTGTTCTTTATTTCATTTATTTGTTCTCTAAGTCATTTTCTCTCTGTTCTTTATTTCATTTATTTGTTCTCTAAGTCATTTTCTTTGTTATTCATTTCTTTTATTTATTCTTTAAGTCATTACTTTGTCTTTCTTAGTTCTGTTAGTTTTTACTTTGTTCTATTTTATATCATTTTAATTATTATTTTGAAAGTATAATGAAGTTAAGCAATTTGTATTTCAATTACATTCCTTACAAATCGGAGGTTAAGAATGTCACTCCTTTATTTACAAACTAGTATTTTGTATGAAGCTGTGTGGAAAAGAAATCCCATTTCTATTTATTCAAATAGTGGCTGTATGTTGTTTGTATCATCAAATCTGTCACTGTTTTCACCAAGTCCATTATGTAGATACTATACACAGTGTTATTTATATTCACAACACTGAAATGATTCCATGGTAAACAAGCTACCTAGAGTTTTTGGAGAGTCTGTACAGAAATGTTTTGTTTTTATTTGTTTTTGTAAACAGTTTAGGTTTCATTATCTAGTAAACAGCTTTCTTAACTTCAAAAATATCTGCTTCCTTTCCTTTAATTGGTGTAAACATGTTTGTTTTATTTATTTTCCAGTCAGATATTTAGTTAGGCAACATTATGGTTGTGGATTTGTAAAGCAGTTTGATTTGATGGGTATCACATACAAACTGTATTGATGATGTCGTTATACGAGTGTCTCTGTCCATGACCTCTGACCTCGCCATCATTCTGCCGTTGTAGACCAGTACATGTATAAATGTACAGGCATTTTCTTTGTGCTGCATGTACTTTAATACAATGGTATATTAATGTGCACACTATTTATGTTTTCTTCATAAGTTGTAGACACTGTATATTATTCTATAGAATATTTAACATCACAACAATTCCATTTCACATTTAATAACATGTTATTGTTGTAAAATTCAAGCAATAATATAAACACTAGTAGTATCAGACATTTCTGTCAATTTTATAAGGTCAGATACAGAATAGGGTGGTGTTTAGTAACCATAGTTTAAAGCAGCTGACCTCCAGAATATACTTGAAAATCAAATATTTCAAAATATCTCTTCAAATACATATAATATTTGTTTGAAATCAAAATAACGGTTAAAACCTACATATTTTCACTTTTTTGCTTTGAAAACAGACAATATGCTTTTCTGCCATCGGGATATTCCTCCTACATGTATACATAATGGCTACTGTGTTAGTAACGCAGTAGATTATGCAAAGAAAAACGATGTTTTACCAACGATTTTGTCAACTTTCTCACTTAAATTTAGGGGTCAGTAATAATAGATTTCTCCAATGAACATAACTTGACCAGTGCTTACTTTTAATTTTTTTTTTTAATTTTTTTTTTTTTAGCATCTGGAGGTCAGCTGCTTTAATATGAA
>Ga0224511_10000546_pt1 | contig 18605 bp, 8 predicted proteins | sample SF_May12_sed_USG_2_FD_169988 | JGI IMG/M metagenome (GOLD analysis project Ga0224511, IMG submission 169988) | Sediment microbial communities from San Francisco Bay, California, United States - SF_May12_sed_USGS_8_1 | ecosystem: Environmental > Aquatic > Marine > Sediment | place: USA...
GTCATAAATCAATTGTAACCACATAGGCTTCACATATATTCATGAGTTTAGTACTCGAAGTGGAGTATTGAGTATCCTTTTACTGCATTTCTAGGTGAACTAACAGAAAACCGGAGGTCTACATTTGACCAAAAACTATGATTCGGGTCAATTCAGATTCCTACTGACTGAACTTGGATACAAATCATTTCCATTCTCTGCCTTCCCCACCTTTGAATTCAATTTGATTCAGGGTCAATGCTTGATTGCTAGGATTCGTTAGAGTTCTTCATGAACTGTGAATCGAATCTGGGCCGTCTAAATTTCTTAAATCAATTTGTACGCCTCTGCAGAAATCCTGCTCGGTGCTTACAGCGCTTAGTTAAGTTATCAATAGCTCGAGGATTATTCGGTATCACTGAGTCAATCCGCTTTGAAGTCAGTTTTGAGACCCCATCAGACAATCAGCTGTGTATACCTTGCAATATGGAATGTACACTTCACTTAACCCCCTGTTTTCAGTCCACTAACAGGCCCATCAGACAGTAGCCATGGCTGCTACAGTACTCCATACACGTGTCAGAGAGATCCCATGAGCACACTACCTATGTTTACCTTGCAATAAGGAATGCGGTTACTTGCTTTCTGATTACTTCCCGTTTCTCATTTAGATACTCCACCAACGGGCGTCTAAACCTTTAAAATAGTAGCAAGGACCAAGTAGTCAACATTCTATTCAACAAACATTTCAGAGAGATCCCGCGCGAAAACCAGCCATGTTTTCTTTGCAATATGGGATCTAGTTGCTTTCTACTACTTTCTGTTTTCTGTGCAGAAACTCCGCCAACAGGCCCACCTAAACCTGTCAGAGTGGTAGCGAGGTCTGCAAGCTGTAAGAACACAAACCTTAATAGACCTGTTCCTGCCAGGAAACCCGTGGTGAGAAGTGGAAGCCAAGTTCACTCGCGAATCTCATTCTACCAAAACACATTAAACCACAAAGGTATAGTCACTATAGTGTATCAAATTGACTGGCTTTTCATATTCAATCTTAATGTATCTATGCTATTCTGAAAGAATTCATTTTCTCTAAAAATCTGATTATTACCATCTATAGTCTCAATAGGGATGCATGAGTAGGTTCTATCAGAGCAATGAGTAGGTTCTATCAGAGCAATGAGTAGGTTCTATCAGAGCAATGAGTAGGTTCTATCAGAGCAATGAGTAGTATGAGTACAGATTTGACAGCCTTTCTGATGGTACTGACTAGTCTAACCAGTATAGTTAATAGACTTTAGGCGTTTGTTTTATATATTACCCTAGAAGTACTTGCCTCACTTTTGTTTAGCCCGTGTAGTGATCAATTCCACTTTTTGACACTGGAGCACATGATTGTTTTCAAACTATGATTGGATAGCATCATTTTAAATCTCCTTAACCATCCTAGATGTTTGATAAACTCATATTCGTCTACTACGCTGATTTTGGGGATCCTGTCTTACTCCAGGCAGATCCGCGTGGCATTCAAAGGATTCGGTAGACTTTTTCAAATCAATCCTTTTAACTCTTACTTCTATACACGCCCTGTAGTGTGGCAACCTAATAAGGACTACACTCGGTTGCTAATCATCTAGAATAATTGTGATGATGACCTCATCTATCTAAATGGGATAGAGATGCCACCTGCACTGGCAATGTGCTATATCTAGATTTATCACTACCTCATTAAAAACTTAGATAAATGAGGCTAGCTCACAAGACAGACCAGTTACTGAGGCTTCAGCTTGATCAGAAAGTGGTATCATGCTTTTTCTCTCATGAAATGATCAACGTTATGGTCAAAACTGCCGGGTGACTTGTTTTCCCTAATAACGGCTTAGCATGGAGCACTACGAGGGTATCAGCATCAATGCTCAAGGGTTGTTTTTGTTTTGAGCTAGGATTAAGAGAGGAGGTCATATGGAGGTCATATGGGGTACGGACCCAGGTTGTCACTGTTGCGAGCCCAGCGCTCTACTGTTGAGATATCCCGCTATTCCTGTTATCACAGTATTATGACCATAATGTACTTTTGGTTACTTTGAACACATACATGCTTTCTATGTACTACTTACCTGTGAAAATCAATGTTATTACATTTGACATGACCCTCATCCCAGCACCAAACCTAAATACACAGTCTCACTGATGTCTGACATGTATGTTATACACGCACCGAAGTTATAGTAAAGATATTGGGTTATGCTCGGAGCACATTGGCAACGGTCAATGAGGCATTGAATATTCAAGGAGACTACTCGAATATCTGTTGTGTTTCGACCAGCTTACCAGCTATTAATCTGTGAAATTTTAAAATGATTTAATCACGAAGATCGCAAAAAAAGTGAAAAATATGGGATGAATTTATGCTTTGATCTAAAATTGACCCAAAACGAACCAGACATTTGTCATTGGTCGCATAATCTCGAGGGAATCCAAATGCTAGCCGACCACACGAAAACCGACCATACTTGTCGTGCTACAAGTGTTATGCCAGTCAGTTTACCAGTAATGGTATGGAGTGCACAGCAGACGGGCAGCGTCACAAAGTCCCATGTTTGTTTTTGAGCTGGGAATGAAGTGAGAAGCTCGTACACACGGCAGAGGCCCTTCATAGTCGAAGTTTGAACCCAGATTCTTTTGATACAAGCCCAGCAATAGGCTACTGAGCTATCCCTTTATATTGAGGGGTTTTACATTAGGAATGTACTTGCTTTGATACCAACTACAAAGAAGGCATGTAGCAAAGGGCTATAATCGATCTAATGCTCTAGCATGGCCTGTCATTATGCATAGCATAGTGGTAATCTACTTATACAATCATCCACCAGACAGATGGTGAGAAAGATTATATGCATCAGACTGCGTATCTACACAAGTGCGGGAATGGCTTATAATTACATAGCTTATGTCAAATCAAACTACCAATGCGAGGTTAATGCATGAATGAAAACCGTCATGAGAATAGATTTTTCCTCCATATATGGGGTTGGGGCCTAGAGGGTTCTTTTGTGTTAGGTTTACAGACAGCCTTAATTCGGAGACTTGTGTACTAACAGTGAGTCCTGGGCTTGAATTACAAAACATCAATAGTTGTGACAAGAAGAGGGATCTTCTCTTGGATTGGTGTTAGGAGCTAACACTGATATTAGGAGCCTGGAATGATCGAAGACGGGTCCATTAACTTTGAGTTATCCCTCTATCCAACGCCATCTATACAAAATCTGTAAAAAAGTTCACTAATACTTTTTGTCTACAAGCTGATTTCCATTTAGAACCATCACAAGAGATGAGCGCTGCTAAATCGATGAAGGATGATGGATTGGCAGCAGATCCAACATTTAAAAATACGCTGCACAACCTCGACCTTGACATGAGCAAACTGCATTCAGAGGACCTCGATGCATTACACAAAGCATGGAATTTCTTTGAATACAAAGGTAAAAGGGCGCGTATGCATGCAGTATAATGCGGTGGGAATCGCCTAAATTAAAGCTAGGACTTATAGGATTATAACAAAGTTTAATACACGGGCTCAAACTTTGGTGATATCAGTCGTCTTCTGTAAGTGTGAGCTCTGTGCATAATCCGCAGCTGTCCGGTAAATTAGATGACAAAATGCCCCTGAGGAATGTAGAAGGTTTGATGGTTGGTACTTTTCAGTGAAAAAGTTTCAACAGATCATATCGGACTATGACCATCTACCAAGATCAGACTCCTTCCCCCTTCCCATGAGAATTGGTGTTTTTCTCACTAATTTCTGTCTACCTGCATAGCTTCTGGAAAGGGTAAGAAATTATAATCGTTGTGGGCTTGCCAGTTTTTGGTTTCAGCGCAATAGTAAAATAGGGAATTCCCACTGCTTAAAAAGTGTTTATTGCTATTAGTTTACTCACGTACAGTCTCTTGTGCTTATTTAATTCACACTGGAATGACTAGTTGCAATCAAATTTAAGTTGTTAACGGCGGTCATGATGGCTCAGTGGGATAATTATAATGTATCTCACTGTCTGTCCTCCCTGTGGCCCGAGTTCAATTCCCGACTATGGCGAAGTATTCTAAGGGATTTTTCCCTGGCTGATCACACTCTGTCAACCCGTCCTGAGCCAGCATGACAAAAAATAGTTCAATCTCCCCTCAATGGCACCACACAACCTGTGAACAGCGAGGAAGAAAGCCGAAGTCCAACCACGGACAGACAATGGCTGAGATAAAAAAACCGTTGAAACTGATGCTTTTGTCTGATGACTTCTTACAGATTATCAAGAGCATTTACATGAGAGTCCATTTCATAAACTAGCTGCCAAGATCAAGCACCATCACTCAAAGCATGCCCACCACTCCCACTCCCACTCACACCCAATCTCTCCAACATCACCCCCAAAGGAAAGTTACGTAAACTCAGAAAGTTTCTACGGCTCCGTCGATGTCACTCAATCGATCACTCCAAACCGAAATAATAATGAAACCGCTGAAGACAGCGCCAGAGCATATGACAACAACATCACTGCCACTCCGAACAAACCAGCCAATGGACACGCGAGTCCGCGATATGATCCAGTTCCTAACCCCATGGTAGCTTCACAAGAATCTAACCAATCGGAAAGGATATACGCCGAAGTCGAGGAAAGCATGATAACTGGTGAGACATATGTTGTCAGCTGATTTTGTTCTCCGCTTCAGCTTTAATTTCTCGCTGTCTTAGATGATGTAATAAAGGACTTCAACTCCATTATGATATCATACAGCTTCGTGTTATGATGTCATAATGATGCACCTGGCACATTGTGATGTCATGCTTTACTTCCAACTGAGCTGGATTCTTCAAAATCTAAATACAGTATATGTGTCCCATGGTTATGTATTAGCATGCGTCATAGCTATGTAGTCATGTTAATTAATATGTGTTTCTTTGTTGTAAACTACCTCTATTTTTACGATTTCACGTATTTTTAGTAAGATTTCAGCACAAAATATTTTATTGCTGTTTTACCACTCACTGCACTATTGTTTCATCTTTATCAGTGACCTTGACACATATTCTTAGTTTTATAAGTCTATGGTCATTTCATTACTGATGGAAAATTGATCATCGACTACGAAAATGGTCTTATGGATCTGGGTTTATGGTAACTTTATATATATTAACATGTTCTTCATTCGAATCTTATTACGTTGCCATGTGTATTCTCTAAAGCCAGTATAGTTGTAATATAATGAAGGATCTGCCACTATCACTATCTTATACATGCTATAGGGCAGAACCATATGAATTCAGTTGAGGAGTCAGCGGAGTTTCAATACCAAAACCATACATTCATTCTCCCACTGAGCTATCATCACCAGCTTCATAGACTTATTTTCTCCTTATTACCAAAACCACCTGGCTATTTTAAAGTCTATATCTCACCTATGTATGGTTTTTGAACTTGGTACCACACAAAGGAGATGACAATAGGTAGTGGGCACATAGAGTAGGTTGAATCAGTGACATAAAGGGTATAACCTTTGTGTCACTGGTAGAATGTTGGAATTGTCTTACATCTCATGTAAAATATAGTATGGAAAAAACCTTAGCCTGCCAAACTCATATGCATTGTTGATTTTAGCAACAACTGACATTAATCCTTCCTTAGCGGAGAATTATGTGAACCCCTTGTGTTTTTGAGTTGTCTGCTCACGCTCTAATGATTATTGCGAAACTACCTGATTTGTCAACAAAAAAACAAAATAATTCAATCTGGGGCCCATGAATCCATATGGAGAATTTGACGAACCTGACAAAACAGTCTGTTGACAAATGTTTTGAGATAGTCTGTCATGGTTGGCACACATTGTTGCTATATAATTTCATGGGCGTTCTCGGAGATGACAATCGGATAGAAAAAAATAAACTAGGATCATGATTATTTCTTGATCGGCAGATTGGTATACATTATTATATTTAGAGTTCCATTTCCCATTAATCCAATTGGACAGTTCTTAAAGAAGAGAAGACAGCCCCGCATAATTTGAATTGGCATAGACAGGTGACCTGGCTCTTTTACCAAGCGTGAAATTGTGCATCATTTACGAGCTGAGTTATAGCTACAAGTACTCAGTTGTTACCTGGTTATGTAAAGGCACCCTGGTGAGATGTTTCTTCTTCCTTATATAACGTTACCCTGCCCTATCCTAGGGAGAAAAACTGCATGTTTTCACCACCCATTTGCCCCAGCCCGCCCCGCCGTATGCTGACAAACCGAATAACCTGGCTAACTACAGACATTGTACTTGCAGACTTGTCTTCTTCTGTCATGGCAAAAAGTGAATATGAAGTTATAGATGTGAATATATCATCACAATGTGAAATAGATCACTCAGCGGATATTACTATGGAAACAGGTACGCTATAAAAAAACCAAAACAGTATGCGCCTACATGACCAATGCATGTCACCCAGAATAATGCACCTATGCCCCGTATTTAGCTTTAAGCTCTAGGTGAGCTGCAGCTCAACCACCACCAAGAAGGATGTCACTCAGTGAGTCGTGCACCAGCGATGGAGCTCCAACTCTGCATGATGGGCTATTCGGTGTTAGTCATTCGACCTGCCTTTGCCTGAGGCCATATGTAGGCCATACATCCGCCTCAGGGCTCAAGCATGCCCAAGGTCCGGCGATTTAGACGTTTGATCCCAAATTTGGACTGGTGTGCCTAGGGACACATACAAGACTCGCACTAGCTATTTTTTCTTTGGGGGGCCAAAACCTGCGATGCCAAGGTTGATCCAGTGCAAGGCACATTCTATTTATTGCAAAGTTTTTGAACGCCGATGGGAGACCAAAATTACTACTCACGATAGAACATTTTGCAGTTAATAACCTATTTATCAATGTAGTGTTTTGCTTGAGCACTTGGCCATCCTATTTAATGGACCTCCTAAGCCTGGGGCTCATTGGAGCAATAGACGCTGGGATTCGTGTGAAGAGCTCATTCTTCCAATGGGCCCTCAGCATGATTTTTCTTAACCTCATAGTTGTTTGATATTGAGCAAAGCGCATTAAGGTATCCCTATCTAACATGCAGAGATGTCGATGAGTGGTTACCATCAAGGCAAACACTAGCACGTAACACCAGCCCTGCCACTATCTTGCCACGAAATGGGGCAATGGCTCGGTCAACAGCTCACAAGTCGGCGGCGTGATATACTTGACTCCGGTGTAAAAGTCATTCGCAATACATCAATCAAAAACAGGATTCTAATTTTGACACTGCCTGACAGCATGCCGTTATTTATGCTTAATATCAATAATAAGTGTGTAATACTTCTAATAGAGGTCATAGGCCTCCAGCTTCTATAGGATACGGTATAGGAATTTGGCACATATACACGACAATCTTTTATCGGATGCCTAGGAAATTCTATACAATTCATTGTTTAAAAACAAAATTAGGGGCCAACAGAAGCCCCTTGACAAAAGAACACTTGCGGTGGAGGAATTTTGGATTCAACCAACAGCAGTTCACTCCATTATTTTACAATTGAAAGCTGCCTAAAAATCTACGAGACTGTCAATAAATAGAAGCGGCAATGATAGGGGCGTTTGAAGTGTTGGCTCATGCAATGATATAAAGTTCACTTTTAAGTCTATGACTTGTTTTGGGGCTGTATAGTACCTAGGAATTATATGATAAATTCATGCTCATGGATCGAGTCCAGCGTGACCAGAACTTGAACCGAGGTGAATTTTAATCTTGAGCCAAATTTTTTAGCCAGTGAGCCATCCCGCTTTCCTTATGAAAGCCACATGTCATTGGTTCATGAAATCTGCTTTTTCATTTTCTGGCTAGTTTACAGGAGTATGCAGGGATTAATCTTTGAGGGGGCATCATTAGGGGCAGGAGAGGCATCGTGGCCGAGTGGTTAAAGAGCTCGTCACTGGTGCTAAAGATCCTGGATTCAATGCACAGCTTATGCCCAGAACTTTTCAAAAACTCTCTCTGTTCACCCAGCAGTAAATGGGTACCTGGCTCTCTTCAGGGCTGAGCAAGGTGAAAGGCGGTGAGGAAGAGGAGCAGCGCCCCACCACAGTTACACCATTGCCAAAAACAAGTTAGCTCTCATTACCGGGGAATTTTTGCTTGAACCCACACGCTCCATAGAAAATATTAATTTGCTAGTGCATATCCTTGCAGCAGTGGCTTTGTGGTTAGGACACACGACTGCGGCGGTGTGATCTGTGGGTTCGAATCCCAAAAGAGTCAACGGTGGTGGCAGGAAGGGTATCTTACCTTAATTCGTTCCTGACCTCAAATAAAGTCCCCCTGTTAACCAGAAACAAACTCCATCACTCCACATAGGAAATAATAATGTGGAGTATGAACAAAGGCAAACTGGTGGGTCTCCTTGATTTAGTGTCATGATTTGAATCTGAAGAATGAAATCTGCTGCAGATAGTCAATGAAGTTAACAGATCAGCTAGTATGCCCTATCATCAAGGGTTCTGAGCTTTGGCAATGAAATATGTCTTTAATTTATGAGTTGATATGCTATATCACTTCACTATTAGCCAATGACATACATAACATTCCAAGCAACCCGCTTAATGCTGGTGATGGACACAGGTTAAGAGGGTATTTTTACCAATTCCATCGACAACTAATTTATGAAGCCGGCTTTCTACCAAAACAATTGCAACATTGCAAGGTGATCACGCCCAGTTTACCACATCCATCACTCTACATTATGATGGTACAGAGTGTTACCAATAACCAGGCTGAAGGTGCTGGCAATAAGAAGTCCATCACACCAGTGAGATTAAGGTCGCTGTGTTTGAGGAGGGGATTCATGCTTCATGAATCAGAAGGTGGTTGAATTCGTTTTCACCTTTTGTTTTGGAGTTAAGTCCCCTTCCTCGTAGATAGCCACGTGGCCATCCCATTTTTGCAAACTTCAACCCAGTCATTGGTGCCCATTTCTGTTACCATTGGTTGCTGTTCTTTCGGTTTAAATAGCCTTAGGATTTCCCAAGGGCTATGTAGGATACTTAGCCAATCAGAACATGCCGGGTTAGGTTTATTTCCAAATCTAGTTTAGCTTGCTAGAACGGCGCATTTGGTGCGAAACAGCTTTCAATAAATTGCGATGCAATTTTTGCGTTACATGATTATAAAAGATAATTTACCATGAATTTGCCAATTTGTGGCAGGGCATCTGAGGGTTGTTCTGGAGCGGTAGGAGCTATGAATTATGTGAGGAGCTTACATACTACTCATACAGGGAAGCCAACCTTTAACCCGGGCTTGAATCAAGGATCTTTCATTCTCTAGCCAAACCTTAGCCACTTAGCTATCCGGCTTTTTCATATGCTAGTGACACGGGAAGAACTCATACTTGATTGTCATGCAGAATGATAGACGGTGATCTTACCAACATGCGGTGTCAATTGTTTTTCGTATGCCATCCTCCCCATTATGGCAAATCTGTCAGGAGCGCCAAGAGCGAGTCAATATCAAAGCCCTGCACCTCATAATGAGGCATGTTCCTGTTTTGTTGAGCTAGAGACTTAAAGTGAAGAGCTTGTACTCGCAACGAGAGCCCATCATGACCAGGCTTTGAACCGAGATCCCAGGTTTTCTTGGTGGCAAGCCCAGCACTCTACCACTGAGCAATCCCACTGTCCTCATGCAGTTTTACTTAAATGGTAACTAGGATTCACAGTCCACAGCTGGGACTGGTGATCCACTTGTAATTCTATATAATCCATTTACAGATAAGCTCGGGAGTCTGTCGAGGATAAAACAGGATATCGCTGCGAAGGGGAAAGGTAACAAGATGGCCTTCATCAAGAACTTTCTCAAAAAGGGTGAGTGACTAGACTGGCTATTATGCTTACTTATTCGACACCTCTAATGTGATCAAAGCTTTTCAAAAGAGGGGTACACGTGTTAGCCTGTGAGCCAACTGCACAATGGTGTCTTGAGTTATTTTTTTGACAAATGGCAACTTTATAACTAGAAGGAGCCGGGTTTGATACATTTGTTTTTGTAATCGGTTACGGCTTTTCATGGAGCACCACTAGCAGATGTTTTTTGGACCTAGGATCACAGTGAGGAGCTCATATTCACAACAGGACCCTGCAATGACTGCGATTTAAATGCAGGTTCCCACGGTTGGGAGCCCAGCGTTCTCCGCCACAGAACTATCCTGCTATCCACGTTAGTTGTCGAAGAGCTGGTGAGGCCATGCATAACCTTGTGGCTGATAAGTAAAGTGTTCTTCAGAAGTTGGCGTGATGTGATTGGCTCACTCATTGCAAGTCACAAATGGGCACATGCTGCATGCGCCCATTTGGGTTGGACAGTGTCCAGATTAATGTATTGACATCTAAGTTATGTTGGCCGTGTGTGCTTAAAGACATAAAATAGACTTGGGAGAAATGTTGGCACGACCTACGAAAAGATTATACATTGGACATCACCATCATGAAAAATGAGGATCCTAGCTTCAGCATCAAAACAACTTTCACTCAGGTGCAACCTGTTAGACACGGTGTGTGGGCTGCAATATATCTGACCCGCGCACGCTGTTGTTGACTGATGATGACAAAAGTCTAAAATACAAAGGTAAAGCCCCAGTGATCAGGTTTAAACTGCCTGGGTGAGTGATAATCACAAGGGCCCCTTGGAGACTTGAGAGGTTATATGTGCCATGCATTGGCAAGACCACCCATGTATGCCAAGATGCAAGGGATATGAAAAGTTTTGTCTTGATGGTGCAAGTTATTTTTCAATATCCCCTTCACTTCCTCTTTTGTATTGGAGGTCGGCTTTTGAATTTGTTTCTTAACGGAAATTTTGATTGCGACTACACACACCAACCAGTATATTATACGGAGACAGAATAGCTAGCTTCATATGACCGCTATGATGCACAGTACACGCGCAGACCAAGAACTGCAGTGAAAGCTTATTGGATACTAACTCTTACACAGAGCCCTTGAGGGCTCTGGACATAGTGACGTCGTTCAGCAGAAAACTATTTATCAATGTTGATTTATTTTTGTGTCTAGTATTGAGTTGTGTGATGGGTTTCAGACGCGCATATATTATCTTTGGTAAATGGTAACCAAATCTGGATCAGACAGCTTTGCGGTTATAATACCTAGGGATAATGATAAGGGTCTACTTGATAAGCTTGTCACGAGGCAATACATATAGCTCTCATAATTCATAGGCACATTCCTACTGGTCAACTTAAGTTACCAAGCAAAAAAGTTTTTCCAGAATTATACATTTTTTACAGTCGAATATAATACTAAATTTGACAAGAAAAAACACATATTTAGTAAAAAAAAGTTAATCCTTCCTCGTTTTCGACACATGCAGGTATCTAGGTTAGAAAGCACTGCTTCCTAGGGCTATGGGAATCAGTTTATGAATTACGGTTATGTCATTGAAAATATTGCCGAAATCAGGTGCAGCAAGAGACTTCACTTATTACGGCACTCAACCTTCGCCCACCTCCAGTTTTTGGAGTGACAAGTACTGACCAATTCCTCAGCTCCGTGTTTCTAGATGAGGTGCTATTGGACTGTTCAATTCACAACAATGAATCACTTTTTCGGTACGCTATATGTCCTGATTGGTCGTGAGAGTGTTTTTATATCAAATTTTGCGAACATTCGGTAAGAGGCTAAACAGAGTCGGTGGGAAAATAGATTCTATGCATACAGCCAAAGGGGGCGTAGAGTGATAGACCAATGGCTTATTTTTAGAATGGTCCATGTACTTTGTCCCATAGCAGTTAAAGCTGTGATTCGAATCTGACGAGGGAGGAAGCACCGAGTGATGCATGAACTTGGAGTCGATCCTGGGCCACCTGGCCCAAAGCCGAATGCGCTACCCTTTATTCCAGCGCCTCTGCCAGGGTAGGAGGGTATCTACGTTGTAGTAGAGCCTGACCTCTGATTTGACCCTATACTTGGTTAGACAAAGGAAGGCCCACTAAGCACTGCAACGCCGAGGTTATTGCTTACCAATTAAAGATCAATGACGCAAAGCGCGATGGAACAATGGACTAAGAAGCGTCAATAGAGCCTATCTGCGTGGGCTATGGGCACCAATGTCCTTTTTCCTCGATTCAATTTAGCTATCCATAGAGCTTCACTCTGTAAACATCTGTTACGTGGACAGGCCCCTATGTATGACACATCTCTCTTCAATCTCTCACGCAGTTATCCACCCACACCATATTCTGCATAACACAATTTGGCAGAGCAGAGCTACTATTTGGCGCATGAAGTTTTAATGGGAAATCTTGTGCAAATAAAACCTTGCTGGTCATCTCATTAACATGAATGTCTTTCACTTCTGTTGAACATCCACAGTTTAAATGCAAATAGTTTAGCTTAAGTATTTCTGAGTTACCAGAACAAAAATTTAAATTCACTTTCTAAACCATCTGATGGTAATGCTTTGAATTCAAAAGTTTGCATAATTGACTTCATACAAATAGGATAGCTGCCAAGATGCGACTTTGCTGCTCATACTTACTGTGTGACTTTGATGTACAGCTGATAGACCATAGAATTAGTTGACGGCCCCAGAAGGGATAAGTCTATGATTTCAGTACAGTTTATCAGAGGTCATCTACTGCTGGGGTCGGCGGTATGAGCTCCTATACCTACTCACTCAGTAGGTGTATGGAATTAAAATTGTAGGATAATGTAAGATCATTTGCTTTTACACAAATGAAATTGCTATAAAAAACGAAATCTTGTGGATGATTCATGGTGTGGCCCACATCACATACATGTAACATTTTAAAGGGACTTTCTCTAGTCTAAGTTCAACAATTGTGATATGAAAAAGTGCATCAAACCATAAAGATTGCATTCAATCACCGTAATTTCACTCTGATACCTTGGGTTGTGTCTTCATAGAACTAGTGTTGGGAAGCCACTAGCGAGATAGCTCAGTGGTAGAGTGCTGGGTTCACAATCATGAGAACCTGGGTTCGAATGCTGGTCACAGGGAGCCCCTGTTGCGACTGTGCGCTCTTCACCTTAATCCTAGCTCATAACGAAAACGAGCCTCATTGTGGGTTGGAGCATTGACATCGTCGCGCTCCTATGGGGGAGAAGGTCATATGGAAACAAAGCCAGGGCCAGTCCGCCATAGCCAATTTAAACTGGGCATGCTAATTCAGCATGAGCACAAGCAAACAAGTGATGAACAAACTTTTAGGGAGATTAATACTAAGTGCACCCATGTGCGGTGGTTCAGTTACCCAACGCAAGTCCGGACAGACCGACGTTAAAATCTATTTTGCGGTGAGGTATTCCCACAAATAAGCCTCCATATTATTCTGGTGTGATTAATGAACTCAGCATAGTGGCCTCACAGTAGGTGATACACGGTAACTATGGCGACGGCTAGCTTTCATACCGTCACTGCTAATGTGAGTAACTCATTAATATATGTTACAGGAAAGAGATCGGACTCCGCGCCTGCTGGAGAGGTAAGTTAGAACTCATATATACCCGTTTCTTTGTTCCTTTTAATGAGATCAACTTTGTGATCCCATCCTCTCTGGTTTTAAACGGCATGCCAGCATTGCCAATCGCAAGCGACAAAGGCCGCAATGAATGTTGTATTGGGCATATCGATGTCTGAGTGGGATAAGTATCATACACCAGGGGTCATGGCTAGATTTGTAACAATTCCAAGCTAATCCGACTATTAGAGTTCCACTCTCATCATCAAATTCTGCTATAACAGACGGTCATTTAGGCGATTAGTGCGGATTAACACCTGGATTATTAGGAGGCAAATCAGTCAGTCAGAGATAATCTGGGAAGTGCGGTTGATGGCTTTACGCTGGAAAGTTTTGTTGAATTCGCTGTAACGACGCAGCCTGCGGATTTGAATATCTTTCATGGATGAAACGCAAGCTCCATCTGAATGCGTGGTTTGTAGACTTTTTGTGATATGCTTCAGCACAACCTAATAGTATGGCATGGCATGATATGGTTTTGCTTCTTAATGAGAAGTACGTGTATTGTAATAAGGGTCTTATGAGTTGAAAAGTACAGAAATGGAGTCTGAAGCAACAATAGTAATCAGTGACTAGCAGTTCAGTGGTTCCCTCCATAGTCAAACCACGCGTTAAATCAAATTGAAGCTTTCTATCATTACTATAGAGACCCATAATGGAAACGCTTGCGTTCGTTACTCTTTTCGAGACAGGCGCTTTGTTTGTAGTCAGTTGTCACCAAGTTTTAACAGCTTAGTCAGTTTAGCTAGTGCAGTGATGGTTACTGGTCCTGGCCATTTCTTCACCACTAACTATTTATAAATAAATGTTCAGTTGTTTCATCATAGGAGTCTTATAGGAGTCCCACCCACTAATCTATAGGTAGTTGACAAGTGGCTTACTGTTGACCACAACTATCCTAATTCCATGCATCATATGTGAATACAAGGCTCAAAAAGGGTGGGTGCAGATTAGCAAATCTGGAGACAGGAGTCCATGATTTTGACGTAAGGGAGCTTTAACTTTTTTTAAGAGAATGATGGGAATGCCGATAGAACATACATCAATGTAACGCCATCTTAAAGTGACAGGAAATACATTATCTTCATACCGATAAAATGCAACAAACATTATGTAGCGTTGCCTCAGATGCTACCCTTCACCCTCAGACGCTATCCTGCAAGATCCATTGATTATGTGTTACATTTCTTGTTGTGGCTCTGTGGTTAGAGCACTGCTCATCAGTCCAAGGTTCAAGATGACTTGTAGGGGGGGGATTTTCAAAAACTGCCTCAGTTAATATGAGTAAATAGGGACCAAATTTTCTTCTAAGCTGTGGAAGGTGAAGACAGGGACGAAGAGAGGTGGCGCTCCACCTCAGTTACACCATTGCCGGTACAAGTGGGCTGTCTAGCAACCACTTACTCACATGGTCACTGGCTATGGGAACACCAATCTTGCATTTTACCTAGTTCTCATTACGCCACAGACCACCTAATCACACCTATGAGAATGCTACTTACCTGGTATCTAACATTATTGTCTTGAAACAAGCTCTGTCCAAGTACAGCAGAGTGTCATTGACCACTCCTTAATCATTTACCTTGTTATTATTCTACATTCACTGCCACCTAGTTCATTCTTCAAATAGACTGTCTAGTAATGAATAAATACTACCTCTTGTCAACCCTATCATGGCATCATCTCTAACTCTTTAGGGATATACATCACCTCTAGATTTATGGCGTGTCACATTTTTTGGTTGTCGCGTGTATTTCGTCATTCGCTTATGTTCTGATCAAGTTGAATGTTATTGTCTTTTTTCTACCCGGGCATTTGGATTTCTAAGCCTGTGGCTTGTTGGAGTGGTAGGAGCTACGAATTATATAAGCAGCTCATTCTCACAGAGAGCATGGCGAGGACTTGAACTTGGATCTTTCGATCTTGAGTCAAGCACTCTAGCCATATGATAAGAGGATATAATACATTGAGTTTGTCAGAAGCTAGCTCGTGCTTGCTTGCCTTGAGTGGAAATTGACAGAACAATGGGTGATTGTCAGATACGGTTCAGAATAGCGAGAGTGAGTAAGGATTTAGATAGTAAGACAGATGGTTACCAGGGACACCATTTCTCCTATTGTGATAAATCCACCATTAGGTACTAAAATAGACAATACACTGTGTATGACCACTATAGTTATATAATGGTGCTGGACAATACATAATGTATGACCAGCGACCACTATAGCTATACAATGGTAGTATCTACAAATAGCGCTGTATTGAGCTATCCTCCTCCATAGAAGTGTCTTCTTCTCCCCCTGTCCCTCTCTCTCTCCTATCTACCTCCAATAACTCTATGTCCTGTCCTATAAATAGCATGATGCTTTGCTTTATCTCGTAACTTATGCATGCCGAGCATAGTACTGACTTACAGACAGTTACCAGCGACACTGCAGTTACCAGGTTTAGCAGCTATGTAGATAAAGCTCTCATACAAGTGGAACCGTATTGACCACGGTCCACAGGAAGTAACCTTTCTGGGGAATGGGCTAATGTTTTGTTAGCAAAACTCTCAGTGGGGTGGCATTGTTAACCCCAAGGAGTAGTTGCACCCATTAGTACTGAATCTCAGTTCATTTTAGTGACCGAAGACAAAGGAATCAAACTAATTTGGTTCGACCAATAAACCAGATAGCATGGCAGCCTCCAAGAGCTTAACATTCCGTAAAAGTTGGATGTTTCGTGTAGTTGTTAGTTCAGGAGGCTATCCAATCACAGGGTTAGTGAGCCTACTGGGAGCAGTTAGGGGGTTGCTCACCACTGATCTTGTCCCAGCAAACAGTGAGACCTGGCATAGTCCATCCCTCTCAACCCATAAGTCCTTTTGCAGTTAGAAGCTGAAGGGATCAAAGAACAACAGGAGTTTGTCGACAACTGGATTCAGAGTCAGCTGAAGGGAGGTTCTAGCCCTCACAAGGAAGAAAGCCCTTCCCAGGAGGAAGCCCCTGTTCAGGTTAGGCTTACTGGTGCATTATGGGAAGATCCATACTTTATGAGAGCAGCGGGGGAGATAACAAGAGATAGCTTTGTGATTATAGAGCTCTTGACTCATGATCGAACAATCTTGGGTTTAAGTCCTGGTCATGACAGGCTCTCATAGCGAGTTTGGAAGTCACATAATTTCTAATACTCGATCGCTGACACACCCAAGCGAGCCCCAGGAGTAGGAGGGCCGGTAAATAAGATGGCCAACAATCCGTGTAGTAGAACAGTCAAATGGATGACTCGTATAAGATGAGTTGGTCTGAATCTCAGAAAAGTCAAGAATGGTGGGAAGAAGGGTATCTGATTCTGTCCTTAATTCATGCCTGAGCTCCAATCAACCACAGACCTAGCTCCATAAGTTCATGCAGAGAATGGTGATGTGAAGCATAAATGAAGAGAGCAGAACAGGAAAGCAACAAGGGTGATAGCTATAGGAGTAACTGCATAAGGTCAATGAGAGCTGCATGATTGCATTCTTATTCTTCTATGGCGTCTTATGGTGTAGCTGCCGGGTTGGGCACCTGCTGCCGGATTAGGCATCTGCTGCCAGGTTGCCGACTTATTGTTTTCACCAGTTCCAGCTCAGCATGGAGCACCATGAATGGGTTCATATCAATGTTCCACCTTATAGGGAGGTTTGGTTTTGTTTTGAGGTAGGTTCAAAGTGAGGAGTTCATACTCACACCGAGCACTCACCGCGACCAGGATTCGAACCCAGGTTCCCACGGTCATGATCTCCCCACTCTACCATTGAGCTACCCCGCTATCCCGCATGAGTAATATCAGTGACACACATAATACAGAAAAACGGAGTCTCTAAATAAGGGAACTTGAACTTAGCAGACTAGTAGGTAATGAAGCTGAAGCTGAATTGTTTTTGTCCGGATATAAGAAGGAAGACAACTTCGTTTAGTCTCATGCTGTAGTTAATGTTGAGGTTCGGTAGCAGCATCTTGAATAGTGATAACGAATACACTATTGCATGTGCCTAACTACATAAAATTCACTAATCTCTTTCTATAACACATGGATCTGCCAAAATATGTGCTCTTACGGAATTATCTCATTAATGCTTGTAGTGAGTACAGGGGATTTTATGAAGTAGGATTTGCGGTTTAGAATTTGCTATTCATTGACTATGTAGTCTGCACCACACGACCCTGTAACTATTGGTTGTCTACGTGAAGTTATCATCCCTCAATGATTGATGAGTTGAGAGTTCAACTTTACTCCACCCGATTTTCTCTTCCGTATTCTGATGGGTGGCAGGGATATGCAGAAATCGAGCTGTAGTCCTTTCGCCCACTCGATAATTTTGTTGCATTCTCTATTGAATTATTCATTCATATTTAAGCTCAAATTAGCATTAAAACAGAACCTATCTGGTATAAGCCCTATGAGAGAAATTCAATGCTGTGAATGGCAGCCAAGCGAAGCTACCTTACAGTTGAAACCGTATCAAAGTTCTGTTGTACTCAAAGGTTGCATGCTTTGTTAGAAAGTTCTTTCAAGACATGTCAAGAGATAGGTTGCTGCTTGAACTATGCCACGCCTATGTTACACCGGGTGCCTGCTTGATAGATTGTTGTAAAAAGACTTGAGAATGATAGATTGGTAAGAGTGGGCTAGATGGCTAGCCAAATAGCCTTTCCACCTTTGGCATGTGGGCAGCCATGACAGATTATACCAAAAATATTCCACTGTCTGTAGTATACGATAACTTGGCGATATCGACAGGCGTTGCTTTAGGCCAGCCCATAGAGACTCCCTGGCCTTGTATCACTGCTTACAGGTCCAGCCTTTTGACTGGTGGCAGGGGTTCGCCGAAATTGGCCTACTGAGTCTTTTGCGTGGTTTTAGTATTTCCCAGGGTGCGTCATTAGGAGACTTTCTGCTTGCACCCACGTGACCCATAGAGAGGGAAGCTAGCTTTAACGTCGGGATCCAAAACCAACGTAGGGATTGCAAAAGACAAACTCAGAATTAAACCAGGAATTCCCAGTCCTAAGCCCAGTACGCT
>Ga0224511_10000548_pt1 | contig 18578 bp, 11 predicted proteins | sample SF_May12_sed_USG_2_FD_169988 | JGI IMG/M metagenome (GOLD analysis project Ga0224511, IMG submission 169988) | Sediment microbial communities from San Francisco Bay, California, United States - SF_May12_sed_USGS_8_1 | ecosystem: Environmental > Aquatic > Marine > Sediment | place: USA...
ATTCTCTTCCCTCCTGACTAGGTTTTGAGAAGGAAATTCATTATATAGTAAAATAGTAACAGTCATGCAACTCTAGACAAAAAAACATAATCAAAGAATAAAACTATTTAATGAGTGCTTACGCTGCAAACCCGTGTTATTAAATATATATGTGTTAACGCCTTTAACACACGTGTTAACGTTGCGAAACACTTGTATAAACGTACCGAAAAAAGTTAACATACATAATTACACGTGTACAAACGTACCGATACACCCGGGTATAATTTCCAAAACAAATCGTATTTTATAACGTAAGTTCGTGTGTTTTTCAATAAAAATAACGTAACATGCTTAACGACTTCACGCAGCGACCCGATATTTCATACTAGTTTTCGCCCATAGAAGTTCTTCTGGTCAATCTTCTAAACTCTATTGTATATCCATGAATCTCATTGAGTAAGAATAAACATTTTCGTTTTTGCTGCAAAAATTATAAAGCAACATCGCTATGTACTTCATATATTTAGCCAACTATTTGGGTGAATCTTTTTCTGAATTGAAATATTAAACTACCGGTATGTATTCCGGTGTATATTTAATTCCAGGATATAAAGTTTCTTGGCCTGCCGACGATGGTTTCTGTGAACGAAGCTCAGATCAACAAAAGTTTGATATATTCACTTGACCTTACACCAAAATACGGAAATTTTATATGTGAAATCAGTTCTGTCAGTCCTGAAAGGGCAGAGGGTGACCCATTTGGCCTTCTAAAACAGGAGATTGGTATGCTTAATTGTGTCTCGTGTATATAAATTAAGAAAGTTGTAGGATGTATTTGGTTGATTTCATCACATGTACTTTCATCAACAGTACGATATATAAGGCTTCAATATACAGTTTACACCTATAGGTATGAAAAAAAACATAGCAGTATATATACATCTATTTTATTTTTAGAGAATAAAATTTATCTGAAAGAAGAAGCCACTCTCGACTACTCGGAGATATCATTCTATAACATAACCATCACCTGCTTAGAAGCTCGAACACCTGTAGAAAACTCCAGTTACCTCGTTGTGATGGTGGAACCGAATGCAGCACCTGTTTTCAACAACTTTCAAAGTACTGATTTGTAACATAGAATTACAATGTAGTGTATCGTTCAATGTTATGACTTAGTCTTACACGTGTGACGCTTTAAACAGAATGCTGTTTTTTTCTGTTGTTTGCAGTGAAGTGTTTGTTATACACATATTCAAGATTTGTTGGTGTTAAACGGTCTTCGTCTGACCGTATTCTAAGAGTTGTTGAAAAAAGGTTTTTAATTAAACATCCATAAAAACGAAAATACGTAAACATGAGAAACAACGGTGCAAACGTTAATCAACATATACAATTTCCAGATCATCAATATTATTCTTGTTTGTCATTGCAGCTTCTCTAGTCGTAGAGACAACTGTTTCTACAGACGCAGTTCTCTATTCAGCGAATGTAACAGACGATAACCCCGTAACCCTGTCAGTGTCCTGTGTACCGTCTCTCTGCCCGTTCGTCATAAATAATAGTAAGTTTTGACATAAGGGCAAACATGTGAATAACGTTTTGTTTCCCCACACCAACTAAACCATAGCAAACGCCTCGCTTTAAAATGACAACACCTAAAGATGTTTCCAATATGTTGTAAAATATGATACTTTGCTTGAATTCAAACTCAACTAAATCCAGTAAAATAACATTTCTCCTTTTCTGTGTGTAATCAATATTGTAATTACATTAGGACAAGGTCATTATTATTTGATTTTCTATGAAATCTTTATTAAAAATTTTAAAACGTTAAAATGAAACAAAACGTGAATATCCGTTGTTTAAACAAATCAGATGGCGAAATTAGAGCAACAGCTGATCTTACGACAACCGTGGAGAATGTGTTTTCACTCACGATAATGGCATCAGATGGTTTTATAACGTCGACGTCTCCAAACATTGCAGTGACAATTATTGGTATTTTCACTATTCTATTGTTTTTTGGTTTACACGTGATTTTATTTCATCCGTATAGGTCTTTTTTAATAATTAAGGAAAAATCAAACGTGTTTCGTTAAAAAATATATTTTTAAGGAACATTTGGTAATGTACTAACTTTCATGTTTGCAGGTGCCCAAATCGCTCCACGTTTTCGCACATCAACGTTCACGGGATACGTTTTGGAAAATCAAAATCCAGGACCAACACACATCAAACTAGACGTCATCTCGGACGGCAACAGTACCATGACGTTAACGTATGAGTTTGATCAGACAAAATGTAACAGTTTGTACGTGATTGAAGGAGTGTTCGATGGCCAATACAAGTGTAAGTTTGTAGTTCCACATTGTATATTTTTATTAACACCTTTACTATATCTGTTAATGGTTCATTCGTCCTTACATCTAACTCTTGTGTGGAAGCAAATGGTTTCTTTTAAGTAACCCAGACACGCTTGTAAGATAGACTGACAGTTTTACAGTTTATTAGTATACTTAACACATTCATACAATAAATATATGATATATGTGATATGAGGTATACAGTGAAACATAACCAAAGCATATAGTATTGGGATAACCAGGATGTAGTGTGCGTTTACATTAACAGTGTTAGAAAGCGGTAAAAATCAAATAAATAAAGGAAAACAAATATACAAATCTATTGATCAGGCAAACGATTCCTCATTTTAAATCTGGCATCTTTAAGTACAAATGAAATATAGTGTTATTCCACGTATGTATCAGATGTTTATGTCGAGTTGCTGAGAATCCTGGATTTCGAAACAGACCTGACCACATGCGATGCCATCGTAATTTTAAGCTATGGAGCAATTTCGTCAGAGCCTTTGAGGTTACGAATAAACGTACATGATGTCAATGAACCGCCACTGTGGACTTCTATCAACGGAGACTACGTTTTAAGTTTGTTGGAACACAATGTAAGTGTACAAAAATCTCATTGTAAAATTTGATACTTAACGCAATGAATGACTTATATTTTAAAATGACGTTTGAATAAGTAAACACAAAACTGAATATCGTTTACACTTTAAAAATGTTCATGTATTTATTTACCGTTACAGATATCATCGCAATGTATCCAATGTAACCTTGTTGATGACGTCATTGACCCTGAAAATCACGATATTCACTTCGAAATATCATGCGACAATTATGCAGACTACTTTCTAGTTGCCAATGGTGGTGTTACAGTTTCGCCAATGTTTGATCTAGATCGTTCAAAGAAAGCAATGCTTACAGTCAACTGTATCATAAGGGCAATTGATATATATGGGCTGGCCGGATTGACGTCTCTGTCAATGCAAATATATGACTTCAACGATAATCCGCCTACATTTCCAAAAAGTGTTTATGGCTTCAACATCTTGCAAGGTAATGAGTCGAAATATTCTGTAAATTATAAAAATACCAGTGCCTTAACTGCCCCCTCCGCCTTAACTGGTCCTCAGGGATCATGGAGTGTACATGTATGTTGTTTACATTTGAAAATGGAGTTCTGCTCATGCGCTAGGGGGCGTCAGTGGTGTGGTATCATTCGTACCACTGATGAACAGCTTCAATAAAACCGACGATGCTGTTTTCTCGTGCAGGCTATGCATCCTGAGGGCTTTCTCTTTCATCAGTTTAACAATAAATTTTAAGTAAGCATAGGCTTTGTTGCGACGAAAATCTGGTTCCCGCTTCAAATATTGTACCAATGCGGTAACTAGACATTTCCAAATGATGTCATAATCATGTTTTATGTAAAGTTTTATCATTTGGTGTGTGTTTATTGGTCTGCCTACTGTTGCTTTTTCTGTTGGCACTTTTGGTCATGATGCTCTGAAACGTTTTCTTTGTACATCTTTTTTAACTAAGGTTGACGGAAAATCAATTTATTTCTTGATATACTTCGATATTCGTCCGGTGGTATATGAACTTGCTACTTGCAGGCTCATTCTACACATCCGGGGTGATTGGGGAAGTTGTTGCTGATGACAAGGATGCTTCCTCGCCCAACAATGCGATCACGTACTCACTGTCAACTATGCAGTTTGGTATTACAGCAAACGGCACACTTTATAACAAGGTTCTAGAACACAGTACCACTACATGCCTCTGCTTCCGCCTGCCTTGACATAAATTGTTTGACTAGTGTGTTTAAATTTTACCAAACATTTTATGACATTATCCAGCTTATTTTTGTTTTTGAAAGATCCATTTCATTTGACTGACGTGGCGCAACATAAATTATACGTGTATTTTTCATATCAAACCAATAACCTATTAGTATTGGTAGAATCTAAGGATATGAATTTATTGGTTAAGAATTCACACTTATTCCCAATTTATTCCTTTAAGGTGGATCTCAGTAAGCAACAGGCCGGTTCCAAGATTGTTTTTAACGTGACAGCAGCTGATGGTGGCGACCTTCCATTGACGGGCTCAGCTATGGTCGTGATAACGATACTGTCAAAGACCGCGTCCAATGCAACTGAGATGATTTTGTACACACCAGAGCTCACCAGCACAGCGTCAACGGATGAAACTTCCACCTCAACATCTACAACTAGAATACCAATTACGACATCTTCAGACGAGACGACGTATCTACCAATGCCACAGAAAGACCCATCTAGCGGTGAAGTCAATGTTTATGTTATTGTTGGATCTGTATTGTTGTCACTCGCACTTATAATGATTTGTGCCAGTATCATTATATGGCGTTGCGTGGAAAGGAAACCTGTAATAAATGGTAAGTATTGTTTTTTTCCCGTTTTAGAGTTGATGGGTTAAGTATATTAAATAATATATTCTACAAAAGTCAGCCTATAAATTGCATTTCTTACATTTCAGAATCTAGTAACCAGATTGTAGACCCGCGACCAAAGCATCAAAGATTTCAAATGTCTGAAAACGTTTTCATCGGCGTAAGGACAACTTTTCAAACATCGACCCTGCCAGCAGAAAACCTTATTGAAGATATGTAACGGAAGTCATATATTCACTCAATATCGGTTTTGTTTGTATTGATTCATCATAATGGCTACAGCAAACGCCATCGTCCGCCAGGAGGATTAGTCTAACTAAACACTGGTTTTATTAGTATAGTATATTAAATTTCCGCTACGACCCACTCAACGTGGTGGCTGGACAGCGACAACATTGTCCACCGCTTATTCACAGTGTCAATATCCACAATATCCTACCCAACGATGTGTACTTTCAACAAAGATATGTACACTTGATGTTACAGTCTCTTTTTTTCGCTTATTCTAGATTTGTATTCACCGTCAATTTTTAATGTGAACAATTTGATTGATTGATTGATTGATTGGTTGATAGATTGATTGATTGATTGATCACTTGTTGTTAGATGAATTGGTTGTTTGATTTTGTATTGATTGATTGATTGATTGTTTAATTGATTGATTGATTGATTGATTGATTGATTGATTGATTGATTGATTGATTGATTGATTTATTGATTGATTGATTGATTGATTGATTGATTGATTGATTGATTGATTGATTGACTGGATGATAGATTTATTAATTGCTTGGTTTTTGTTTGATATATTGCTCATAAAACCATTAATCTTTTATCTGATAGGTACCTCTATCTCTTATTTTTCATGACTTGAAGATGCTTGGTGCCACATTTTCAATTTTAAAGATGCTAGATCTGTATCTTTATACCCTTACAATTAGTCACAAATCTTGCAAGATGTAAAATGTACTAAATAAATTAGCATTGCAAAAAGAATTGCAATTTTTTGTGACAAATGGTGTGTTTTTGGACAAAAACTAAAAACACAACAGCAACAATACAAAAAGTCACACATAAAAACCTTTGCCTGAGCCGGGGATTGAACCCGGGACCTCTTGCCACCAAAGCGGATGCGTTACCACTGCTCTACCGAGTCAACTGAGAGTATCGTTTTTAGTCAGGCTTTTTAACTGTTTCGTCGCAATGGGTGGAAACGTAAATAAACAAAGCCGAATTTGCGGGCCAAACATTAAAAAAAATACGTGTTTTCTGTAATATTTTTACATGCATGAATAACTATATTTGGTAGTTTCTCATATTTACGGGAGTAGGTTTCACAAAACAACATGTATAACACCATGACACCATGACGCAACAGACATTAAGAAAATCCTACTTTGTGTGTTTTTGAACCACAGAGCAACACGTTGCGATCTTATTTTATAATATTTGTTTGCATATAAACTTTTTCAAAATTAATACCATTTCCTATTAATGTCCGACTGGAATGGTGGGTTTCAGCGTATCACTTGGAGATTTGCCCGCTTGAGTCCACTTTTTCTCGATTGATTTCTTTCAACATTTGTTGATGTTGTTGCTGTTGTTGTTGTGTGTTGATGATGATAATAAAGATGATGATGATGATGATGAAAAATATGATGTTGATGATTATGTTGACGATGATGATGATGATTGTGATGATGATGTAATGTTGTTGTTGTTTTTGCTGTTGCTGATGTTTTTACAAACGGCTAAGCTTTTAAATATTCTCGAATGTGATTAGGTGAACATTTATGAAGGTGTATGATTAAAAACGCTCGTTCAACGGTAATAAATCTCTAAAGTATTGTAAACATTTATTAGCATTCATATAAACTACTGGGTCGTAAATTATTCGTCATCAAACTGATTCGACGCCATTATATTTGGCACGTTTTTCTTGACGTATTTTGGCACCAAAATGCATTATGTCTACCCCATGAACATATTGTGTTTAGCTCCGTTGTCTGTCTGTCCGTCTGTCCGTCCGTCCGTCTGTCCGTCTGTCTGTCTGTCCGTCACACTTTCGTGTCCGTTCTATATCTTTTGAACCCTTGGTGGAATTTACAAATTACTTTGCACAAATGTCAAGTATGATGAGACGATGTGCAGTGCCTATGTTTGACCAAGGTCGGTTCAAGGTCAATGTCACAATCTAAGATTAAACATTGTATGACTGTATTTCGTGTCCGCTCTATATCTTTTGAACTCCTGGTGGGATTTACAAATAACGTAGCACAAATGTCCAGTATGATGAGACGATGTGCTGTGCTTATGTTTGACCAAGGTCGGTTCAAGGTTAAGGTCACAATCTAAGATTAAACATTGTATGACTGTATTTCGTGTCCGCGCTGTATCTTTTGAACCCCTGGTGGGATTTACAAATAACTTTGCACAAATGTCAAGTATGATAAGACGATGTGCAGTGCTTATGTTTGACCAAGGTCGGTTCAAGGTAAAGGTCACAGTTTAAGATGTTACATTGTATGACTGTATTTCGTGTCCGTTTTATATCTTTTGAACCCCTGGTGGGATTAACAAATAGCTTTGCTCAAATGTCAGCTATGCTAAGACGATGTGCAGTGCCTATCTTTGACCAAGGCTGGTTCAAGGTCAAGGTCAGAATTAAAGATTAAACATAGTATGACTTACCAAGTTCAATATCGCTGACTACCATTAAAAAGTAACCATCTTTCCCATGTTGCACAAGGGGTATTCATCACCTTCTGCGATAGCTTAAGTTTACGATTTCACCTTCCTCTACAAAAACATTGATTCCATCCAGTATCATACGGGGGAAACATGATTGCTTTCGTTTCCGAAAGCACCCGTTTAGTTTCGACTTTATTCCGTGCAACTTAAATAATTTTGTTTAACACACTTAAATTACAATATGTTATGTAAATAAACTGACGGAAAATGACACATTAATCGGAACTTGAATCGCTCTTATAAGTGAAATGCGCAGTGCTCCTATACAATAGAAAAAACTACAGATATATGTAAATAGATAACAAAAACTGAACTGCACAGTATTTGTGTGCATAGTGATGGTTTCTATATTATGTACTTGTTCGGGCATTTTCGTCCAACTTGAACATCGTAATGTTTATAATAATTTTTTTTAAATGTATGAATTATAACACGTATATGACAGCAACACTTCACCATGGGTGTATCATTCTTGTCAAATACATGATATGTAAGTACGCACCTGTAAACACTTAGACTCACAAAGCGTTCGTTGTAATTACCAACTGGGATGGGTGGTTAATGGGGCTCATATAAAGTCAGCGTTCATGTTTGCGACATGATATCTTTTAAATGTCTTTTAAAATATTTATTACATGTGCATATTGCTGTAACACGCCATGCAATCTTTTTATTTCTCACAAACATGTTTTGTTAATATCAAGCAATCAACAGACAGCTTACATTTGATATAACAACGTTGTGTTCTGAAATATTTATATATTGCATTTTAAATGGAAATTGACAATACTTTTCAGAGTTACAGTATGTGTTATGTTGATAGAAGGCTGAAAGGCTGGTCGCGTATTAATCACCATTTTAGATAAATACGATATTTAAAATCTACACCTTGCGGTATCAAACTAGAACAATAAAGTTTTATAACATGAACCGAATACCAACATGCGTGTGAGTTCTCAATTACGATTTTGACCCATTTTGGTTCCATAATACGTAATCTCGAACGCGGCCCATCTCGCGTAATACCCCTGCACTTATACCCGTTCTCAGTACGACCAAAAAAAAACAGGCTTGAACGGCGTGAAAACGGAGTGGTCTTAGTAGCAACGTATTGAGATCTGTTTACGAACGTTATGGACGAGTTAGGACGAGTTTGGTCGAGATGGCCTCTCAAAATATTTGAACCGACTCAATTATTTTGAAAAGCCATCCCGTCCTGAAAAAAGACGTAGTGCCATCGTACCGAAAACGAGATTGTCGTATTGCAAACGTAACTGCCGTACTGCGATCATACTAAGGACGTTCTGGGACGTAGTGCGATCGAGTTGTTGTTAGAAGTACGATCACGTAATGACCTTGTCCGTTTCTAACTCGTTCATCTCGTCCGAAGACCGACCTTACTCTTTCGCATAACGTTGTTAGTGCGTCCTTACTGAGTCTTATACTGATAAAATCAAAACAAATAGTTCCTAACACGTTTTATACAGTCCTAAGCGTTTGCAGAACGTCCTCAGTACGCTCCATCCGTGTTCAGTACGAATTGTTGCGTTTGTATTCAGTCCTTTCAACGACAATTCCGTTTTGCAGTACGATCAAATCAGGAGGGTAAACATATGGGCCGTCTTCTCATAGGATCATATAATAGTTACATACGTAACATGGATAACGGACATCAGGCCCTCTGACTAAGAGTCGTCTGACGGTGGGTTTTGCGGTGGGGCATTATTTTCAGTAAAGGGTTTGGCGACAACAGTCTCTTCTTCAGTCTGTGTGGGTGGAAGAGCGGCGTTTTTACGTTTGCTTCTGTGTTTCCTTAAAGTCATACTTGGAGGCATGCTTGGGTATTGGTTACTGGCTTGAAACGGCAAACTAGAATGAGAACTAGCTGAAACGTGTCGAGGCTTTAGAGGTCGGTCAAATGTGCCCGTTTCAACCCGACCTTAACTCGTTTTTATAAGATTTTGGGAACTTAGTACGAACGGGTAAAACGGGCTCTTGTCAGTCTGCGAATTAGTCTATAAGCCCGAAGCCCGAGTCGAGTAAAAGGCCGGTCGGTCGATTAGAATTGTATGTAAGGTAGCCAGACTGGTCGATTTAAAATAATTAACGCGCAGACTGGCTCTAGTGTAACAGTAGCATTATATAATAAGGACTAACAATGGACATTTCCACAACTGTCAATCATGATCATTTATAATAGTATATGGTCAATTTTAATCCAATGGATTAGGGATATATTGTCAGTTGACAATCTGACCTAGTTTAAACAATAGAAAGTGCACTTCCTGTTTGTGATAAGCCATATCACATGAACAATGGATTTCAGCAAATGTGGGCAGATATTAAAAATTTGTGGAACCATGCATTCTGTTAAAGCCAATTGAAAAATTGTGGGAAATATATCGTAAACTACTTATTTTAGAACAGGCTCTGTGGTTAGCTGTAACTAGTAACCTAGACTGGTAGAAGTACATTCTTCCAAAAATATGTAAGTCCTATCCTAGAACAATAGTATTGTATAATCATCGATAGTTTAAGCCACCTGAATACTCAGGGTATTAATGTATGTGCGTAGAAGATAATCTATGTAAGGTTACAGGTAGCGCGCTGAACTGCAATAATCTGCCCTCGCACAACACGGGTTCGCAAACAGAGTTGAGGGTCTATATTTTGTTACTTTCATATGGCGTTCAACAGGCCATAATTTCATGTAAATTCATTGTCACCTTGACCAATTTAGCGCCTACTATATTTTTTTAATATAGTTCTTGTTTGTCACAGGGTAAAGTTTTCGATGAAAAAAGCAGCCAATACAACAAATGTATCACACTTCTTGATGAATAGTGTATACAACAGTTAAATTAAAATTTAAATATGCGCATTATTAGTAGATTTTAATCGTAAACAAAATAATTGTTAAAATAATAAATATTCTAACTGATCTTATTCGCACAAAGCAGCAGAAATAGGTTACTAACTAACAAATCAATTAACATTAGGTTTAGAGCTAAAGCGCATAATATTTTCTGGACAATCTGAAAACTGCACGATTCTGTTCACTAATGTTTTATTTTTCATTTGATACAAATATGTACCAGGTCTTTTTAACTTCTTCAAAAATGTGAGTGTTTTTGCATATACAAGTTATAGTTTGATTTATATTTGATATTTGTTCTCAATTAGTAAGAAGATACTTAAAGAGAAATATATCGATGTACAGATGTATTTGTGATGCAATGCATGATTTACTTATTTTCCATTGTAGATAAATTAGATAAGAAAATACATTAAAAATAATGTAATGTTATTTGTGAACACCATACATCAAGAGTAACATGTCCGTACAGTTCTCGTTAACAGAAAGATGTTCTAACAGTAGAAATGACACACTGTTAAGTAAAAACGTAGAAACTTGGATGAAAATGCAATCAAAGAAGTGTGCTCTTTTACTAGGATTCTTTTTTATATCGCAAATCGAAACAGGTAATTATTTTAATGCATTATAGATTGTATACTTAAATGTTTAAAATAAAGAAATAACATTTAAACATGTATGGTGTTTTGCGTTAAACCCGGCTGAAAGATGCTAACCTTGTATCGTGATACCTTTACAATTAGTAAATAGCTTTACAATACATTTAACACATACACTTATAACATTTAAAGATGTTTGCCTGTATCGTTTCACCAGAATTGTTTACATGTAACTTCTTAAAGAAACTTAAGCAGTGAATCCTACTCCCGTAAATATGAGAAAGTGCCAAATATAGTTATCCACGCATGTTACATTATAACAGACATAATGGATTTGTTGAAAAGTGTGGCTCACACATTTGGCTTTATTTATTAATGTTCCACCCATTACTTTGAAACTGTTAAATAGCGTGACTGCAATCGATACTTTTTGTTGACTCGGTGGCCGAGAGGTTACTCTTCTGACTGCGGTGCAAGATGTCCTGGGTTCAATTCCCGGCTATGGCAAGGCATTTAATATTTGCATTTTAGTGTTATTGTTGTTGCGATTTTACCTTGAGTCCGACAAAATACATTATTTACATCAATCTTTGCAATTCCTTTTGCAATATTAATTAACTTTGTATATTTAACATACTGCCACATGTGTGCAGATTAGAAGGGTATAACGATACAATGCATCATTAAATGAAAGGTAAAGTGTTCACAAATACATTTTGTAGGACTTCCTAAATGATAAACAAAGAGTGTGAATTGTTAACATTATACATTTAACCATAGTTAAGCAGTGAAACTTACTCCCGTCAATATGAGAAACTGCAAAATAAAGTTATCCATGCATGTAAAAATATTAAAGAAAAAATATGAATTTATGAAAAATTGCGGCCTACAAAGTCGGCTTTGTCTAGTTACGTTTCGACCCATTGTGTCGAAACTGTTAAATAGCTTGACTACAATCTTTATTACAGTTGAATCGGTGGGGCATAGGTAACGCATCAGCTGTGTGTTCGAGAGGTCCCGGGTTCTATTTTCGGCTCTGAAAAACAAAACAAAATATTTTTTGTCTAAATGTCTGTTGCGTAATGATGCTGTAAGAGTTTTTGTGTCGTTCCCTGTGTTAGTTTTTGTACGGGCCATTTTGTCATGGTGCCCTTAAACATGACAGGTCTTCATTGTTTACAACATCCTTTGTTTGAACATCTCTTCAATTTATATTATATGTTTTCTTTTTTGTTTTGTTGCTGTTGTGGATTTACTTTTGTTGATTCAAAGGTAGATTATTGTCACAAAACTTTGCAAGTTATTTGCAATGTTAATTTATTTAGTATACGTAACATACTGCAAGATATCTGACCGATGATAAGGGTATAAAGATACAGACATAGCATCTTTAAGCTATTTTATGTCAATCTCACCAGTTTGAAATGCATGCCTAAAGCATCATGAACAGTGTACATGTCAAATTTATGTGGTTAATTAATTAAGATAATTTTGCAAAGATATGACATATTTATATCATGTTTAATCGAAACAGAAAGGCAACCTATTGATGAAGGTTAAACGTGTTGCTTTTGGTTAGTTAAAAGGTATTTGCAAAACAAAAATGGTTTATTCTATTTAATAGTTAAGATATTGCAGATAAAACATGACGAAAATTACGATTTCGGCAATGCATGGGTGTCGCCATTTTGTTTTCATGCGGTCACGTGATATTTTCCTCGTTACGTCACAATCAGACTTCGTTAGCCTACCGCATAATGCGTGCGCATCTTTTGCTTCAAATATCCAATTTTTGCACTTTATAAACGGTCAGAAATCGTATTTAAGAACATTTGGTCTTGACCAGTATTGTTTTTTTTAAATAATTATATTTTTCTCTCTTCTTCATATAATTGACATTCATATTCGAATGTGTATTTCATTTGGCCTATGCCATCTACCAGCTTGTATTTCCAATCTGTGAGATGACACTCTTAATCTACATGTAATTAGTGTGTATCTGTATTTTTCAATATTTACTAATTTAATACAAATCAACAACAAACAATCCATGTTGCATTATAAATCTCTTTATTGGTTTATGTTTTATCATTTTTGCGATTAATCAAAATATGTCAAATATTTAGAGAAGCGCTTTGTTCTCGGCCTATATAATAGAAGTAATTATATTTTAATGACTAACGCAACCGTTTTATGCTAGATGTTAAACTATCTATCACACAAGCATATAAATATGGATGTTTAAAATACTTGTAACGTCAAATAATGTAGACTCAATATATTTAGAATCGTTTATCTTGTTGGAAATATAAATGTAATTTACGGCAAACAGTGTCTGGCAAAACTTTCATTGGGACCGTAGATAAAAACAAATAAGTAACATGTAAACTTTATAACTTTTTTAGGATTTTTTTTGTAATATATTAATGTCGTTTAATTGATATTCATGTTTCTTTTCTTTTCAGATAAACATTTAGCCGCTAACATAATATACACTGCCGGTCGCCCGAAGCCATGATACGGAATTCGAACGGGGCAACACCGAAATTGATATTTTTTTGAAAGCTCGATTCGGAAAATACATATTATCAACAATATAAAAATTCTCGTTGTTTTAAGACATTGTATATTTATTGTTACTTGTTTTATTTTAAGACATTCACGGCGGAAATATATTCGTTTTTTCTAGACGCTCTTTCACACACGCAACTGGCGCATGATTTCATTCCAGTTCAATCCGACCGAGGGTATTTCATAATACCTACAAGAAACCCCCAGATGTGTCAACAGAAACATGTCCCTTGATTATTGTATGACATATATACAGGATTAATACAATGCCAGACACATTTTATTACCCAAACATCACCCGAACTTTATTGGGGTCATACATCTCGACACGTCTTCGAGTAATAAATAGCGGTATGATCTTGTTGATACCGCTAAACTTATTTAATGCAAACATGATTTAAATAAACAGTGGCGTAGATAACATTCTGACATTGGGGCGGCAAACCCTACGTCGGTAAATTAACGCTGATTTTGGGCACGACGGATACAGACCCACATGTTTTACAGATGTATAATAGATAACAGTTACCTTTTGAAATAACATACCAATTAGCTTTCTCAATTTCTTATCATGATAAATAAGTAACAAAACAAACATAAAAACACATGGATACTTAAATACATGTTGTAACGCACATAAAATTTCCAGCATATATACCGTAAAACGTCAACAAATGTCACGTCTCTAGGCAAATGACGTTTATAATGGTTCAGCCGTAACACTTTGCCGCAATAAACAAACTGTCAGAAAAGTAAAATCATTTTACGTGTTTCCGGTTATAGTAAAAGTTATTGTATTTGTAGCAGGATTTAAGCCATATTTTTATTGATTTTTTTTTCAAATAAAATATCGAGCGAAGCGAGCGAAAAAAAGAGGAAATTGAGCATTTGGGGCATAACAATCATAGGTCCACAACCCATCGACCCGCTAGTGATTTGTCACGCTAAAACTAACTCAAATTGCAATTAATTGACTTCTACAATTCTTAAAGGCAGAGAAAAATGATAAAAACAATGCACCACAGAGTTATTGCTTAAATTACAACGTATCCTTTGCACCAGTAATGGATCCAATACAGTTTACCAGTTATAAGTAACAAAACTAAACAGATTCTTACCAATCACTATAGACGAACAACAGGGCTGAAACAAACACCATGAACGCCGGGTTATAATTGCTGCAATAAAGACACTGATCATCAGGGCAATCATTGCACAGCACAATAAAATAATCAACGGGAAATTGCTAGACTCTCAACCCGTATTTATGACACATATTTCTGACTAATCCGTTGTGACCACGTCCGAGCAGACCGGCAGAGACGTTTACTGAACGTGCAAGCTTAAATTTGTGTGGGACGCCGAAAAGCCCGTCATTTCTGTATAACGACGACTAGCCAAATTATTGGGGCGGCGGCCGCCCCGTTATCTACGCCCCTGATAAATGATTTGTTGAATGAAAATAATACATTATTTTAATTAACAGTATTAATGTTACCTTTTCGCTAGCTATTGATGTCGCTAATATGGTCCCTGTGAAGAACGCGTGCGCGTGCAGGCACGCGTGCAGGCACGTGTACATATATACGAATTACAATAACATTTCGAACGTATATTTTGTTTAGCATATATTAATGAAATGATACAGTTTTCTTATTTATTTACAATTCTTAATAAAATGTTAATGATATAATTTCGCGACATAAAGTTCGACGTTATTTGGAAGAACTTGTAACGCGAATTCGCGGATTTCGTCGCATGCGGGAAATGTTGACACCGTTATTATAAATTCTTTTAGTGCATACTTTCGAAAGCAAACGCTGTATATGTTTTTGAGATAACATGGTAGATTATACATTAACTTATTTATAATAGTTAAAAAATGTGACAATATAATAATTTCTCGACATTACGTTCGACGTTATTTGGAAGAACTTGCAACGCGAATTCGCGGCTTTCGTCGCATGCGGAAAACGTTGACACCGTGATCATAAATCGTTCATTTAGTGCATAACTTCAAACACAAACACTATTTTTTGGGGATAACATGGTGGACTTATAAATTGACTTAATCATAAAAGTTAAACTATGTGCTATTCAGCGCGGATTTAAAGTGTTATTGGGATTTAACTCACAGACGCGTCAAAACGCGGTCACAGTAGTGTGCGTCAAAAGCGTCCACAAGCGGCAAAGGGTTAATTCAACTTGAAACGTTACACCATCAATGTAATTAGCAAGTTTTAGATAATTAATAAGCAATGTCTTACGTTGGTTGTGTTTAAACACCTTAGAGTTGACTAATTTAACTTCGATGACGCACCGCCCATCACGGCGTATAATTACGTGTGAATGGCCAACGACTCAATTCAATGTTTGAAAACATGTAGTAATCGTAAACTTGATATATTAGGATTTTAGAATCAAAATGAACCTTTACGTTTAATTGTCTATCAAATGCAATTGTGTTAATATCGAGAATTTAACATGTCTTCTGCGATTTCATACGATTTCGAACCAGAATATTCGGAAGAGGAATTGGCAGATCTGCTGTTAATCTGACTGTGACGTCACGCGGGTCACATGATTATGGCTCAAAGTCACAAGACACGGTCAAAATGGCAGCGACACCGTCCAAAATGGCGGCGCCCATATGGCAAACTTTAAATCAGTTTAAATGCAAGGGCATTTTTTCCCAAAAAGTCATTTTTATGAAAACCCGGAATAATTAAGGCTTTTTAATAAAATAAGAGTCAGTTTTTTGCAGCCTTTGTGTTTCCTTTAATGCAATTTGACCTGGAAAGTTTTTAACAGTTTTGTAGGCCATTAAAAACCTGTCTTAAAAACTAAATAAATGATTCATTTTTTTCGTCACTTTTCGTAGTGACGTCATTTTGTCAATTAGACCCACAGTCTCAGACGCTGACACATATACGTACAAGGTTTATCTTATCCCTACACAATTCAAGCTAGTTGTAGTAGTATTTACTACTAGGCGTGTGTGGTTAGGAGTAACATGTTTGGTTATTGATGAGCAACTCGATTAGGTTCTACTGGCCAACAACTTTACCAACATGTGCAACACTTGACCAACTGATATGAACTTTCACTAACTGTTTCGCAACGTATAAACATCGCATCTCTTAACTGTTACAAATACTAGTTATATGCTAATGTTTTACTGTAACAAATACTAATTATATGTTACAGTTGAACCGTTACGAATACGTATCATATGTTACAGTGTTGACGTTCAAAGAATGTTGGGATGGACTCAACACCGGGGTGATGACGCCCATATCCTATACCAAGAACGGCATTACTTGCCAGCCGTGGGCTGAAGACAGGCCACATGTTAATGTAGACTATGAAAACGACCACATGTTCCCTGATGGTTCCGTGAAGGCAGCGAAAAACTACTGCAGGTTTTGTTTGTTTGTTTGTTTGTTTGTTTGTTTGTTTGTTTGTTTGTTTTTACAGCTTTAATAAAACCGAAGCTGCTATTTTTCACTTGCAGAATTTTTTCCGGAGGACTTTTATTTTTTTAATAATTGAAGGACTTAACACAGTTTTTTAATATTGGTAATGTTAAATCACGACTATGAGTACTCTGACAAGCATGCCTGGGTTCACCAAAACTCGTCTCCGTACACCGCAAGCGATGTCCTGATTTCTTCCTCACATGAATCTGCTGTGAATCTGCTGTGGGACAACTGACTTAGAGCTTTTCTGTTGTCAGCCATCAAGGAAAACGTTTGACGCTCTCAGTGGTGCTCAAACCACTGACCCTTGTATTACGGTTAAAATGTTTCAATCATTTACAAACTTGGCGTTTATGCGCCGCGTATACGTTACCATAGTTTTTGTATATCGATTTGGTATCGCCAACATAGTTATATATTGAACTTTAAACTAATTATTATGTCAAAAACCACATAACATAGGAGAAGCCCTCGTAGAAAAAAATATCCATTATCTCGAAACGTTCGTATGACTAAATGAGTATATCGTCTGCGGGCTCGAGTCATGGAATATGTTATCTTGCATTTTTATATTGTAAACATTGCCAAATCGTTTTTTATCATTAACTGACATGAGTAAATAGTACTATGTGCTTAAATTTGAATTAAATATGTAGCATATATTTCATGTGGGTAAACCTTAAGGTTAAGCCACACAATAGCGTAAAATATAGTTATATGCACAACTTTCAAGTCTTAAAACCCGATCAAAGACAGTTCTTTATAAACGTATGATTATTAACAGCGTACGCATAACGTAATAGTAACATACTTTTAGCGTCACTCTAGCATAACGAGCCTATGTCCAGTTTGTGTATTGCGTATTGTTAGTGTACGCGTAACGTCTATGATATATGCTCTCATGCGTTCAACCTTTTAAAACATATCGAACAACGCGACGTATCTTGTACGTACCCCTCACGTATATCATCGTATGCGAGCGTATGATCGAGCATTCTCTCACATACGATGTTGCCATAAGCTAAAGTGTGATTGCATGTTTCGTTGTTATATCGATGTATACATAATTCTTCTTCTTTCCGTTTGCAGAGTATGTAATAATACAGGATGAATTTAACAGGCCCATCGAATGTTATTAAATCAATAAAACATCATGTTCGATTATCCTTAAGATTTATCCTCCATTATCTGACAACAAACACTATCGTATTACTTATACCAATGGTAATGATAGTATTTAGTTTTTTAAAGGCTATATAATAGTTAACTTGGACAACGCCTTTTAAACAAGAGAATATGCCCTTGTAGGCGTTAGAGAAAATCCCATTTTAAGCAATTTTATTATGAAAAATCGACATTGCTTTCGATTATAAAGTAGCATTATACATTTTTACACATTATATGCATGCTAACGGTTTTCGGACCCAGTTTGTAATTGGGTGTTTGATTGTGATTTAATATTAGGATAATCTCTTCTCTTAATGGACCTATTTAATGTTGTGTTCATTTAAACATCTCCCTGTA
>Ga0224511_10000549_pt1 | contig 18565 bp, 18 predicted proteins | sample SF_May12_sed_USG_2_FD_169988 | JGI IMG/M metagenome (GOLD analysis project Ga0224511, IMG submission 169988) | Sediment microbial communities from San Francisco Bay, California, United States - SF_May12_sed_USGS_8_1 | ecosystem: Environmental > Aquatic > Marine > Sediment | place: USA...
CAGATTTTAGAAAAACTGGAGAGTAATTTTGCGGTTAGTTGCAGAAATTTAGTCATCAACCGAGAAGACAACCCATTTTAGACCTTATAACCACTACCAACAGAGTTTTCATTCATTAGTAGCTTGACTTCACTTACCAACATGTGTTCGGCCAGCCATCCCTCATTCTTTGCGAGGATGCTGCCGAGCCGAAGAGCGAAGCATTTCTTGCCGAGCAGTGAGTTGCCACCATAGCCGCTTCCAAAGGAGTTAATCTCATTCTCAGCGGGTAGATGGGCAATCATCACTTTGCCAGGATTACAAGGCCAGTTGTTCACTAATGGGTCGCCTAAAAGAGTGAGTGGTTCCAGATTTGTGACAAAATCAGCATTGGAGAAAAGTTGTGCACCGAATATTAACACGTTCACACCTAGAAGCGCAACCATGCCCGGATACTCACCTTGTAGAGGCAGGGGTCTGCCGACCGTGTGTAAAGCTTTAACAAAGCTCTCCTCACCAAGAGCCTCTAGCACCTTAGAGCTCATTCTGGTCATGATTCTCATACTCGCCACCACGTATGGTGAGTCTGTCAACTCAACACCGATCTTGGATAGCTTAGAGCCAATTGGTCCCATGCTGAATGGAATCACATACATTGTGCGGCCTATAAGAAAAGAGAAAGCAAGGCTTTAAATACACCAGCTCAATCGCATTGACCAAATTTCAGTTGGCTATGTATGCTTAGGTGAAAGAGTGATAACAGAACTCTTCTCAGTCGAGTGTGCAAGGAGAGCATGAAGAAAACCCGATGACATGGAGCCCCCGGTGTCCCACCATCAGGCGAGTTCACCAGGTCAGAGGTCATCGGGTCGCTGGCAGGATGAATGAGAGAGTGCGTTGGTGAAGTGGAGAGCTGCAGCACCCAACTACCTTTCATGCATCCTGGGAAGCGGTCATTGGCTTCCCTCTCATATTGGCTGGGTGACATCCAGTTAGCTAAAGCTCCCTGCACGCCTTCCGCAGGCGTCGGGGTTGTCTCCCGCTTGTTTGGTGTCACAATGAATGTCTTGCTCTCGACGCGAGCCACATCACGAGGATCAGTCAATGAAAGCCAACTAAAAGGTAAAGGTCCAGTAGGCACAACAGGCGGCTGACCGGCAGCCAGATAACAGGACTGATGGCGCATTATCGTGACACTAAGAGGCTCCGCAAGTAACATAATAAAATATATAGCCTATATTAATAGTACTTAGATATTAGTCCTAGTAAAAGGAAAAATGGATGTCATAACCATAAAAATAAGTTATCCCGGTGCTAACGGAAAATCAACAACGAAAGCAGTCAAAAATCGGAGCCTCAGTGTGAAACGGATGCTAGCACATCAATGTGTCCCATATCAACATCTGCCCAAGGGCAACTTTGTTGCTAGACCCGGCAATGATTGTGGTATGGATACTTACCAATTGTCATATTTTGGAAGTGGCTCAATCATGCCAGCTTTCTGTAGTGTTTGTATGATCTGAACATTCTCCTCCGGTGAGCCATCACAGATGAAGATGTTGTCTGGCTGGCAGAGATTTGCTTTCTCCTCAATAAACGACCGGACCCTTGGTGCCAAAGCGCCCAAACTGCCTTTGACTACCGTGTAGGAACGCGAAGATGACAGATTTCCTGAAGCCAACAGTTTGCTACAATATTCAATATAATAGTTATACGATTTCAGACTAGTAAAAAGAAGAAAGTCATGCCGTTTTCTAATTTTCACAGAAGCTATCTCAGCTAATTTACCTTTTGTCAGCGCTTCGTGACAGAGAGTTTGCGCTCGCAACAACCATAATGATCGACTGGATGACAATTGAAACAGTGACGTGGAATGATTCAGGGCGGCCTTTTATAGCACCAGGCTAATTATTTTCGCTGGTTTATCTGGTTTCTACTGGACAGTTTAGGGGTGTGTGAGAATACAGCGATCTGATTGGCTAGTGGTGAGTGCGTGCTGGAATGTTATTGATTGGCTCGCAGTCATCATGCCATCTTATTGGATCAACACGTCTGTATCATACATCGCAATTATTTACTGCGTCGTAGGCGTCGGGACTTGCATCAGCTGATTGATGGAGCCATTCAGCGTTACCCGGACCAGTTGCTATAATTATTGAACAACTGGGAGGTGTGTCAAATACTTGGATTTCATTGGGCGAGCCTCCAATCGGATTATTTGACCTAATTTGAGTAATGAATGCTACCTATTCAGGTTTCTAGTTGCCAAGCAAACAATGACTACCACCGGTTAGATCCTGTTGACTGATGCAATCTAGGTTTTCTATGGCTACCTAGATGAACTACATGCATTTAGAACACGCCAAGCCCCAAATCGTAGAGGCCGCTTTCCCCTACCCATGCAAGAAAGTCCGAAAACCAGCATAATTTGGGGTGATAGGGTATGCAACAATATGGTACTATTGACTTTTTGCTAACACCCCAGGTACTACGTTGAGATGTTGGCAATTGATCAACCGGTTTCTCGGATGCCAGTCCATTTTGTACAGTTCTTTCAGTGATCTTAATTGAGATGTTTGGCGTGCATATGTTGACAGCAACTGGCTTCGCTCAGCTGGCTGAAGTGCTAGGAGCAGTAAGTACTGGCTTGTAGAAATTGTAAGTTACAATACTAGCTATGGAAATTCTAACCTGGTGATTCTGAGCGGTTGCAACTTTACAAGGTCTCACATTTTATCTTGTAATTATCCTGCAAACATCTAATGAGAGGTCTGCTCTATAAGTAGCCTTCTCAGTTCTTCACTTTTGTTGCGCAATTATGGGAGGAGCTCTTAATTTATCATGGAAAGGTCAGGGGTGTAACATGCTTTCCCTGTGGAGCTTCTTGCAGATCATTTCAGTTTAGTTTTCTACCTCTGCTGTTAGTAGAAGTTATTGGATCTTTAAGAACATGTATGACGCAAAAAAACTGTATATTCAGCAGAAAATGCAAGTATTGAATGAAAGAAAAACCAAAGCCAATAGAATAATCAATATTAATCAAGTTATTTTTAGTTCAATATCACAGCAACCGTCTGCCAGTAGTTAATCTCAATAGTACTGGTGGTGTACTAGCAGTTCTTCTGCTCTGAGCAGTGTTTTGTTAACGAATTTTGAGCCGGTCCATTTCACATCATACAGGAGAGCTAGCTTAAAAACATGTATTGATTTCAAACCTATTGACAATAATTCGGAATCATTGAGCTGTTATTTTTGACCTGTTATGTCTGTAGGTGAACCCCTGGATAAAAAATCCAAAACAACCAGCAGACCGGCACTAGCAGGTGGACTATATACATGGTTAATCAGTCCAGTTTAGGCGGAATACTGGTACATGTAAGCTGTAAAAGCTCCGCACCAGATGAGCACATTGTACATGTAATGCCTGTAATAAGTACAGGCTAGATAAAGGTCGAGCATCGGAGAACTTGTCAAGTATCAGTAGGATAGTAGGGAGCATAAAGGCTCAAACCTTTGTGCAACTCAAACAACACATTAACTGTACAAATAAGTCTGCTTTTGGCCATAGAATTATAAAACCGTAGTTTCAACTAATCCTAGTCATCATGACTTCCCTAGTTATTCTCCCATGCAGCTAGTCACCACGCAGGCCATTCAAACAGCAGGTCATCTCACATAAGCGAGGTTGTAAAACAGTAAGGTTGGCTTTCCTAAAAGTAAATTATCAGCATTATTTCCATCCCTTTGGCCAAAGGTCTGTGATAAATAAGCTGTGAAATTACTTGTCACTGCGAACACATATTTTTCCTTGTTGAGCTCTATTTTTTTTACCATGGTTAAAAGTTGGCAAGAAAATGCAGAAAATCTTAAAATCTGATAGTCTTGCATTCGATTTAATAAAGTCCCGGGAATCCACATTGCCTACACCAGCTGATCTGACCAGGTGAGTCAGGTGGTGGTCCAAGTGGCTTAGTTGGCCACCATGTGGAATTTTCCTTTGACAGTACCCCAAGGGGGATATGGTGTTCACGCTCATACTACACCGAATAATGGGGGTCTTTCATACTAGTATTTGCATTGAGTGATTAGTGATACTACAAGAATAGACACCCGAATGTGCAATAAAGATCTGCGTCTCAGCTACCCTGGTTAATTTGGGTGTAGAATACTCTACTGTAGAGCGGCATGGTGTGGTGGATCTTAGGCAGTTGTTTGTTCAGTGTTGACCTCGCTGTTGTTATCTATCCAACCTGTTGACCTTGGATCGTGCTGTACTTTTAGCTGGGAGTGTTTCTCAATTAAAAGGAGTAAATCATAATTAAACACAGCGGTTCCCAAGCCAACAGCGCCACGTGGACTGGAAAATACCGACCGGTGATCGGCAGAGCGTGCTCTGTTGACCGGATGTGCTGAGCAGCCACCATGAGTAGTGGTACAGTTGCCCATTCATACCAGTAAGGTCATTAATGATGGTGACCTGTATCATCAGGGTTTTTCTCGATAATTTATCAGATGCAAGATTACATAGGACATACCTATGATCGGAGGAATTAGGCTCAACTATTAGTGCTCTAGGGTCAGATGTAATCAGGATGATTGTGTTCTATATATATAATGATTGTTCTGCACCCCAGTTGCCAGGTAGGCGGGCAACATTCAGCCATCTGCGTCCAAACTTTAAAGAAATTGATCATAAGCTCCATAGGCCACCTGTATCCGGTACTGTCGCATAGCAGGATAAAACCAGTAAAAGCTAACCACTACTAGGCCAGATGAGCAACTAAGACTGCAGGTGGGCCAAAAATGTCCCTCCGAACCAATATTTGTAGGGCTTTCCAATTTGAAAATCGAATAAAACCAATCTGAGCCCACCGAAGTAATTAAAGTACAACTGACTGCATCAAAAGATAACTCTTATTATGGCATCGCAGCTTATGTTAATAAAGATACAATTTTGGACATTACCCAGAAGCTGATCTATATTATTTCAGGAATGCAAGAGAGAGAGAACACGCGATAACTAGACCTACGCACTTGGATCAGGTTAAAGAGAACCCCAGTTTGCATATATTGGAAGTGGTTTCTCACTCAATAAATAAGTTACAACGATAACCCGAGTCTTTGGACATTTTCTTATTTACTTTAGTTTACTGTTTCAAATTTAAATGATTAAATCTGAACAGATCATTAAATTTTCGTCAATTGTCATCACATGACTCGTGACTGACACTCCGGCAGTCTAGACAGGAGTGATAGGTTCTGAATATAACGGTTGTTGTTCAGTATTCAATAGCGTGGATTGTGGGTGCACCAGCGCATTTGCATCTTTCAATCATAGTGTATGGCGTTTGTAATCAATGTGACTTTTTAGTTACACTTAACAAAAGGTGCCATTACCCTCAACTCAATAACCCGTCTACTCTAGTCGTGAATTAGTCTGGTCTGAAGTACGGTAACAGTGGGTGGTTTTTGTAACTCTAAGTCTAAGTAATACTAATACCATATGCTCAAGACTTCGGGTGGCACAGTGGACGTTGTAATAGTCTTGACTGTTAAGTATGACACTGAAATATGAACCGTCAACGTTCGTGTTGATTTAAAACTGGACGCGGAACACCGAAGATATCGATCAGGCCAGGGAGATCCAAGTTTGGTTACTGGTGAGTGATGTGAATGCGATTCATCATTCTGAATCTGATAATAATCATAATGATGAGATGGGTCCACTCTCCACTGACTTTAAAGTTTGTACCCGTACTACTGGTTACTCACCGAAATAACATAGGGGTGACCACCCTAGCTCTGGACACGACAAATCGTGGTAGAATCATCTTTGAATTCAGAATTGCTGTCTTGATGCGGCAAAAAATGGCAAAGGTTGAGAAATTGTTGCAGCCGGCTGGACTTGGAGCGTGCCAAGAAACGTCAATGCACGTCAGAGGGGCTTGGCCGAGATAACGCATTTGATTGGCTTACTGCAAATCTGAACGATCGCTAATTGGGTATTTACATTATGTTAGAGCCACGTGGCTCTAAACCTGACTTGAAAAGGAGTCTAGAAAATGGACGCCTCGAATCGATGTTGTTTGAGACATGCCCGCCCTCTTTGGACACGCCAACAGGCCCAGCCGTTACTCACTGTGACCGTGGCCCAACTTTAAAGCCTTCAGGAGCAGCTGTTGTTTCTAACGTCCAAGTATGTGTTGTTTTGTGGGAAAAAGAGGGCCAACTCCGAGATAGCGTGACGGACGGGACAGTCACTCAGTCTCAGTCATTCATTGAATTGATTCAGTGAATGATTCACAATCACTCAGTAAATCACTGAATAGTGAATGACTCTGTAAGTGTAACTGTAAGTGTAACTGAGTAAGTGACTCTGACTGAGTGCTAGTCATAGTGATTGACTTGGTCTTGAATCTGTTGAGTTGTAATTTGTAAGTAACTCACCAACTGAGTGAATCAGTGAAGTGATACTCAAAGTCACAGTCGAGTCAAATCACTCGGTCAAACACCACAAACAAATAGTATCTAAAATTAATAAAGAATTTCTTGCGCACCTTTTCAGTCGCTCGGTTCACTGTGACTGTCTGTACACTCAGACTCACAGTCACAACCACTCACACTCCCGCTCACTATCATCTATGACTCACGGTCATTGACTGTACCCCAGTAAGTGTAACAGTAAGTTAGTCCCTACTCACTAGTCGGCATGGACATGTCTACTTACACTGGTAGGTAGGTAGTACTCAGATAATAAATGACTGAGATTTCTAATATTAATATGCTGCACCCTAGGCTATACAGTAATGAGTAAACTTGTTTACTCTTTAACTTTAAGTCACTCTTGAAACCATGTGCGTGCGTGTGCTCTCAATAACCAAATAGTCACCAAAATTGAGCGCTGAGGTAAGAGGGTACTTGGTTTCTCACCTATTTAATACAGCGTACGCATGTAGAGTATTCAGAGTACAGAGTTACAACGTAGATGGTCTCTCACTACCCCATAGCGTACCGACGGAGCATGATCGAGTATGTGAATGTTTTGCAGATAATTATTCTTGGGATGTGTGGGATCTTTGTTTCACTGTTTGGTCCAGGTGCCGAAGAAACTAAGGTCAGTATTCTGTCACTCTACAGTCTACACGTTGTATATGTACGCATGTTGCAAGTCACTGTAGTTGTCTATATGGCTGGTGAAATAATTCGGGCAATATTATTCGCTTTAGAAAGTCTGACATTGAAATCTCATTTTGAACCCGCACCATCTAAAGTGCTTACCAGTATTGCTACTAATACTATAATGAGCTGTGTGATTCTTTGTGATTTTTGACATTAGAAATGCTCACACAAATATTGTCTTTGTCTATCCCAACTTTTTTCATAGAGAGACCTGAAAGATGGTCAGTTTAACCTGATTCCAATAAACCGCCGTGGACCTGACAGCCAAAAAGCCATCCAAGTTCAATGCGAGGATGTAGACCTATATTTTTATGGATCGGTGTTACACATGAGAGGTGACCTGTGTACGCAGCCTCTATTGTCTAATGATAATTATCTCCTGTGGAATGGAGAAGTGTTCGGCGGAGTTGAGGTATGATATGGGCAGCATTCTGAGCATTGCCAATGTTACACTACCCAGAATACTTGTGACTAACAGGACTTATTGGGCAAAACTCTTGTTGAGATTAGCCGATAGGCTACCTGAAAATGGAAGCCCATGCACATCCAACATTTTCCAATCTCTTTCTAAACAATAAATTTGCTTGCTGTTAAATGTTGCTTGGAGTCTAGTAATCAGATCATGACCCTGGTTGCCACCCAATGCTAGTACTTGTGCCGGCTAGTAAATTTTGACCCAAGTCTCGCAGAAATCATGAAAATAAGTATATTTGTTCAGTATTTAGTTGATGGAGTTGAGACCAGAGTAAATGCAACTAGCTGGACTGTTGAAGCTCTTACTGATGCTAAACTACTTGCTGCCGTCACAGTGTTTTGTATTTGAATAATGACCACTCACTTTAATGATTGTTAATCAAGAAGGATTCCTAGTTTTAAGGAAACTCTTTTGCTTTATTAAAGCAACAATCCAATTCAATGGCATTTCTAATTCAAAGAATATCATTTGGTTAATTCGCCAAGGCACTCAGTAAATAGTTGGGGTCATTGACTCATTGTACTAATTAGTAATAGAATACAATGTGCTAAAACTTTTCACTTGCGAAACAACAGAAGCGGTTCAATGGAATTATGCAATAAAAGTTCACCATAAAACCACGTTACAGGTTCCTCTAGGTGTGAATGATGGTGAGATAGTTTTAGGTTTGCTCTGTTCCTGTAAGACTGATGAGGAAGTGATGAACGTGATAGCGGATATACAGGGCCCATTCGCTCTCGTGTTCTATCAGGTAAGCCAGCTGTTATTCCGTTCTTCGTGTCAGAGAAGCATATCTGCACAACCATCCATCATCTTGACAGCTGTTGTTGATACCTTTGATATCCAAAACATCCATCAAGCGTAAATTGGTAAGAGCCGGGTTTCTTTAGCCTGTCACGTTTACGAATAATTTATCAGTTGCAGAATTACCAGGGCATCCCAAACAACTATGGCTGGTTTTGTTTGCAGAGCACAACCAAGCAGTTGTGGTTTGCTAGAGACATTTTCGGGAGAAGAAGTCTGATGTTTCACACACTGGGCGATGTACTGTATCTTTCCTCGGTGGCTGTTCACGTTGAGGGGCAGGTTGGTTTTAGACTCATATTTACCTACAGGCTGATGCAATATATGCGCAGATAGGGCTGACTATTACACAAGTACGTATGTATGTAACAGAGCTAAAGAAGCTGAAAAGCGTCTAATCCGTTATGTAGCAATGTGGATAAGGTACCTATTGACTGATGATGATTTATTTGTGCCTGGATGAAGCCTGTATAATCGCAGATTATTACCTTGAGTACGGTTTACCGCCTACCAACGATATATCACGTTATCAGGACACTTCATTATACGCCTGTATGCATATATGGGTTAGTATAATCACTCTGTATACTTTGCAGCTTAAACTTTCTGATTGGACAGAGTTACCCGCCGCTGGTATATACATGACAAAGCCTGGTTTACAAGAGACAATATGCTACCAATATGAACACACGGACATGCGTCCACCACCCCAGCTACAAACCATCACCCGCAGCTTTGTGTCATTACCCGGGCTTTCACCATTAAACATGAGCATTGATGATACAATTGTGTCTGTTCATCAAAGAGAGAATGACCAGGTTATGACTGCGGCTTGTCAGCTGTTAGGAGAGGAATCGAAGAGTTTTGTAACAATCCTAGAAGATGCTGTGAGCCGGCGCGTCGGGCAGGACTCATATTATTGCACCAATTGTCGGCTGGCCGATAACTGTGATAATGCTCATATATCCATTATGTTCTCTGGTGGTATCGATAGTATGATGCTAGCGTTTCTCTCAGATCGCTGCGTGCCAATAGAACAGGCCATAGACTTACTGAATGTGGCATTTGAGACTAGCAGCGGATACAATGTCCCTGACAGAATAACAGGGAGAGAAGCTCTTCAAGAACTGAATCCTGAGCGCAAATGGAACTTTGTTGAAGTAAGTTGTACTTGGTTCTGGTTATACTTATTTCCTGTAGAGATTTATCTTTTACTTTGATTGACTCAGTAGCGTATCGGTACATATAGATAAAATAAAGAGTGAACTTGGAAATTTGTTGGTCTCCGCCAGTAATCCAGATTTTCAGTGTGTTTGCTGTGGGTGACACATGAATTTGTTTTTGTTGTATAGATTGATGTGGCCAAAGAAGAACTCATCACTGAAAGGTAAGTTTTGCTCCGAGTCTATATTGCTGTGTCATGTAATTATAGTTTATAGCTTAAAAGGAAACATGTAAAGTTGTAGAGTGAATCATATGGCAACAGAGGCAGCGACGGCTGCAGAGCCCATTACGCTCTATACCATAGGTATTTCTGTACGGCATAAAAGGTTCATAAAGATGTATTTATTTCATTACATGTAATGTTTTGACGTTCTGACGAACCATATTCTATGCTGTAGTGTAATTAGCACACATTTGTTGTCTAGTTTATCCTGTCCTGTCAAGGATTTCATTTTATTGTGTAACATACGATGGTAGTTTTATCAGAGTCAGACATGTGATAAGCAAAACTGCCCATGTTTGTTATTCAGTATTCGATAGACCCGGATCCAATATCTCCCTAAACAGTAATGTTGATATTTTTTAGAACGCGTCGAATCCATGAACTTATCCTTCCTTTGGACACGGTGCTGGATGACAGTATCGGTTGTGCTATGTGGTTCGCCTCCCGAGGTCGTGGGCTGTTAAACGGAAAACCGTATACAAGTCCAGCCAGAGTCGTTCTGTCTGGCCTCGGAGCTGATGAACAGCTTGGCGGCTATTCCCGGTATGTTATGAAGAGAGACAGTGAACAGAGAGCAAGGTTGATAAGAGGTATAAACTACCTGTCTCCTTATCACATCTTTTGGTATAGGTATGATTTGGGTTGGGTGCCCTTCTCTTCATCACTACTGACTTTCCCTGGGCTCCTAACCCACGTTTACCTGAACACAAGTTTTGCATAACCACGAAGTAATTGCGGTTGTCTCCTTGTGCAGAGTTGGTATGATTCTTATAACAATATTAGCTAGAGATGCTATGAAAACGGTTGTATAATGACTGTCATATTTTGTAGACATCGGTCAAGTTACCAGTCAAAGGGATTTTCTGGCCTACTCCAAGAATTGGCTATGGATGTCAATAGAATATCCGCGCGTAACCTTGGCCGAGATGACAGGTAACGGTCTATGGCATATGAATCAATCAAGGTCATATCTTTGTTACTATAAGAATTTATTTGTGATGGTGAGTGGTGACAATTGTTTGTGAGTTTCTTTTGCTCAAAAGCATCTGTTGAAAATTCGGATCATGTAAAATTGAATTATGTGCTGACTGAATAGGTTAGGGCTGACATCTCTTGGTGTTTCAGAAGTCATTTAGCAATGGACGCAGTTTGGATTAAGTTAACGGATTACCGGATTACTTTAGCTCATCTGTCTTTGTAGGATAATTAGTGACCATGGCAAAGAAGCAAGATTCCCATTTCTGGACGAATGCGTAGTCTCCTATCTCAACCAACTGCCCGTTTACAAAAAGGTCAGTGATCCCATAATTATTTTTAATGTAAGGTTGGTATTACCCACAGTTTTCAGCATAGAATATAACACCATTATATCTTTTCAGATGGACCTAAGCTTAAAACGGGGCATTGGAGAAAAGCTGCTTTTAAGAGTGGCTGCTATGTTACACGGCCTTCCTAAGACTGCTGTATTAGCAAAACGAGCCATTCAGTTTGGCTCCCGGATTGCCAAGTGTGAGAACAGGAAAGAGAAAGGGTCTGATATGTGTACTAGATTATTGGGTTCTTAGGGCGCTACCATTCCTGAACCGCTCACATGTACATATGCACACATGTATAGAACCCCACTATAACGCATTAGAAGTTGTTCAAGATCGCCTTTTGACTGATTTTCGTTCATTAGCTTCGGCTATAGGAAGAGGAAAAAGTTTCAGTTTTAATATTTCTAGTCAGCAAGTCAGTAATACAGGCTGAGCGATTGATGTTTTGCAATGATTATCTTGACATGAAATGGAATTACATCTGGTGAAGCGCATGCTCATCTGCTGTGCGGTGTCAATGTAACCAATTGAGTCCTCAACATGTGATATGGAAGTACTTATGTACTAATGCGCTAAAGCAACTAATGTACTTATGTAAATAGTAGATACATATGTCATGTACTGATGTACTTGTACACATGGCAAGTTGCAGATGGTTATCAGAACACTGTTATTTTGTGTATGTATTATAAACATTTTCTTATTGCTTACATATGTAATGTTCAACTCTCACTGTTACCATAACGCTGTTATGGTATAGTCACCAAGATATTAAAATGTAACAACCAAAACGGGGGAATCTTCGCTTGGTGCTTATCGAAATATAATTATCTTAGTGGCTCTACTCATCTTACAGTATGCCAGAAAACCTGGTGGTACCAGAGGCCTTCAGGGCTCTGGTACCATCGAACTCCTGAACGAAAGGGAGCATTGTCTCAACCCCGCAGTTTCCGGTTTGTATTTGGATCTTTTCTAATTCCCAGTCTATTAATTAATCTGACCCTCTAACAAGGCACCGAGAAGTTGTCGTAGAGTAGAAGACAAAATAACAAGCGCACAACCGAGTGCCAGGAAAAGGACTCAACAGAAGAGCGGTGTTATATCCGGAGATAGCAGAAGTAGAAGCCATAAGAGACTAGTATAAGTCTAAGTCGTAAGTGGCAGTGACGCCGACGGTCACTCGTGAGTAACACTAGACCAAGACTAACAGTAACACTAACTAAGTCTAACAGTAACTGACAAAGTGACGTAAGTCAGTAACTTATTGTAAGCGTAAGTGACTAACTCAGTCACACTCACTCACTGACTAAGAGAGTGAGTCACTCACTAGCTCTAGTTCTACTCAGTCACTGAGTCACTCACTCAGTCAGTGCCACTCACTCACTGGCTGACTGACAATACTGACTCAGTCAATCAATGATATGACTGTGAGCGTGTCCGTGTGTGACCACGACTATGACTATGACTGTCACTCAGTCAGTCAGTGCGTGTGAGTGTGTCATTCATTGTCACCGTCAGACAGCGAGTTCGTCACTGGCTATAGTCTAATGACGTTATATTATTATATATGTGTATGTTGGCTATGGATTAACCAAGTGCTAGAACAGTGAGCGAGCAATGTCGCCACCAGGAGTAAACCTAGCGGTTACAGCGAGACTATCAGTATGACTAGTAATAACTTACCCTAGCATTTGGGAATGTCAATTAAAGATTACCAAATTTGCCGATTCAGTAAATGGTTCACTATCACTAATCCTTGTTCACTCAGGGAGGCAAAAGTGGTGATGTTGGGAAAACTCGATCTTGCAGTCTTCTCAGCTACAAAAGTACAGAGCGAGATATTTTATCTTGTAGGTAATATGTCCAAATCTGTAACAGTTCTGTGCCCAAATGGCAGACGAGAAAAAGTGAAAGTTACTCCCAACACCACAGTTCTACAGGTAACATCTGATATCTCTAAGCCATGACGAAGCAATTGGCATCACAGAAGAACATCTCAGCTTGTTGGCATTGTTTCATGAATGATTGGATATAGATACATGTGCATACACTGCATAACGACTTAGTTTCCCCTAGCTCATTCCAGACCATTTCAGCACTGCTTTTTTTCTTTAAAAGACACAATATCTGTATTCAAATCCATTACTTAGCTGTCGCCACTGATGAAGTTAGGAGACTGTCATAATGTTTTTTCTTTAGATAATAGAAGAAACCTGCCTAAAAAGAGGATTTGATCCTGACAAACATGACCTGAAGTGGGTATTGACTACCGATGCAGTCCACATATGGTGTTATGACTGTATTGCAGATTGTCTACATAATACATACTTGGACTCATCATTGCATTCGTGTTAGATAACAGCAGCCTGTTTTGTGCTGACTTGGACTGTCTACTAGGCTTAGTTTCTGCGTTTGAATAGTTTTCCTGCATTTCATGGACCTGTAAAATTATCTGTGGTCTTATATAAATTATCCATGTGGAATAGCCAAACCATTCCAAAGATCAAAGGTGTGTTTTACCAGTTGGCAAATTAACGAAAAACCTTCCATTGTAGACATGGAAGAAATACCCTGGATGTAACGTCTCCATTCCGATTCACTGGAATTCCTAATAATGGCAACCTGGAAATGGTGAGTCTGGCAGCTCGCTGGCTTTTCTAACTGGGTTAGTATTGGTTATTGAGGAGTTTTCTGGCCTGTATGAGAGCGGAGATCATGAGTGAAGGATCATTTCCCGTTCTGTAGGAGGTTGCATGCCCCTATCCGCACTGATCTATTTATTTTTGTGTGGTGGCACTTTCCCTTCCTAGTGAGAGAGACCTCTGAAATCCGAAACTTGTTCTGGAACAGTAGGGGTTAGGGAATATGTGAGGAACTCACCCTCACAGTTGGAACCCGATGTGACCAGGGCTTTACCCCAATATATTTCAATCATGCGCCGAATGCTCCAGCTACTAACCTATCCCATTACTTGGTTTCTCTATGGATTCAGGTGGTGAGGACAGAGGCTAGACAGAGTTATCAATCAGTAACGATAGCTCTACAGCTAGAGTCTAATGAACGAAGGCAACTAGAGATCTCGTCCGATAACTTTCTCTCCGACATGATAAAAGCCTTTCAGAGGGATGGGGAGTAAGTACTGTATATCACTAGCAACTATGCTTAGCATCGATTGAAATATGGTCACCTTCTAATATTGGGTCTCTTTTTCCAACATAGAGCTGTATTATATATTGCATGTATTATGCTATATTACTTATTGTATGTTATATATGACTTATTGTATGTTACATGTTACTTGTCTTATGTTATGTATTATGTTTATTATATATTATGTTTTTATCTATCATATTCCTTATATATGACTATCGATGCGCCTGATGCTTATTTTTCTGTAAATAAAATGAGGAGCCTCAAATTATCATTAGAAACATTAATATTGCATTGTATAATTGCAGGGATTTATGTAATGTGCGGATAAATGATTCGGGGGTTGAGCTGCATCCCGTGTTGGTGAATATGAGGGATGAGATCATAGGAATAGAGGCATTAGAATATCATACACTCAAATCAATTGGCATAGCTGCTGGTAAAACTGCTCTCAGGTAAGCAATTGGCAGCTGTCCAGGCAAGTGTAGTATAAACAATGAGGCCCCATGTAAAATGTACTCAGGTGTACGTCGGGTCGGCTAGCCGATTGGTGTTTGATTGCTGTTGTCGGTACCCACTTGAGCTACGATTTCAGCTAAATTTCAAAAAAGGAAATGCAGAGGTGGTCAAAATTAACAGGAATCATCGGTTATAAATTATTAGTTTATTTCACTGGAGAAGGTTTATTCCAGTTTAGAACCCAAATTTCCAAGCGATTCGGCTAGTCGAAAAGGTGAGAAGACAAGTCCGCGGTTTAATGAAATGTCCACGTATTGGTAGCGATTACTTGGACAGAAAATCGGCTAGTCTGGCAGTACCCGAAGTCCCTCAACGGATATATGGCTAATGAAACATGTTTGCCTTTATACGGGTCAACCCTTGGTCGGAACAGATTTCCATCTAAGATTTTTCTTTTATCTTGATTACATCGATTCAATGAGATTTCACAGGGAGTCTGTTTGAGAGATTTACTCAAATATTCTTTGCCTCAGTAGCCGTCATTCGACATGCAAATCTAGTGGACCAAAGGAAGAATAATTGATTGTAAAAACAAATGCTGGTAGCTTATTAAGTATCAATTTTATATAGTATCCCTGTACTAAAGTAAGATGGCTACGTTGCCGTTACATGTTGGAAACTTTTTGGAAATACGATGATACAATGCGCTCTTATGTTCACTGTAGGCTTGTTTATCGGTCTATAGACAGAACTGTGTTGGATGAGGTTTCACAAAAGATTATCACAGAAAAGAAAAAGGTGGATAAGTACATAGCTAAGGCAGCAGCAGATGAAAAGGTTGAGTCAATGGATACAACAATCTCAAATAACTCGGCTGCAAGCGAATCGACGATTTCTATGGCACAAACCTCTAGTAAAGAACCCGAGCCAGATCCAGTGACTGAGACGCTTCACCCCCCTCTGACAGAAGAATCTTCAGTACCCATGCAAACAGATCCATCAACGATACCGCACTCTGACACAACAGATTCTTCCATTATTCACCAAATAGCTCAGCAACCAGCTGCACAAAGCACCCGTCCTAAAATTAGGACTAACTATCAACAGGTCGAGAATTACACACCCATCAACAAGCCTCAACCTGTAACGGAATTCAAGGTATGCCCGTGGTTGAGATCCGTTTAAGGATAACAGAACCACAAAAGAGGAAGAAGGGTGTTGATAAATGATTTACTGTTTTCATGTTTATCGTTGGAACAAATATGATGCACATTATCACCTTTAGTAAATACACCGGTTGTTATTCTTCTTGCAAAATAACATAAATCACCTTAAAATTTTACCAACTAAATTGCTTGACTAATGGTTGCTGCCTATTTGATAAAGAGCATTTATTGTTACAGTTCCCCACTCACACAGCCGGACAGAGCCTGTACAGAAATGAGTTGGCTGATGTTAACACCAAAGAGTATCAACCATGCGACCGTCAGGTGATTGTTTTCAGCCCTGAAATACCCGAATCCATGGACACTCAGCCAGGTCAGTGGGAAATTTTTATTCTCCCAGCCTGTCTGTTTCCCATATACCCATGCGTCTGTGCAATCATCCCTCTTCTTATTCCATTTCGTTTGATTTACTCTTTGCCTTTGTTTACTTCCTGGATGGTTTTTAGCTGAGGATTTGCCTGACGAGTTCTTTGAAGTGACCAAGTCAGACATACAAAGCATGATAGCCGATCTCAGGAAAATCAGGTATGCAAGACAAGTTAATAGTGTGCTAAAAGATTCAAAGTGCATTCATAACGAATTGAGAAGATATGTATATATATACTTTATGTCGCCACAATGGCGATAGTGCTCATTATGAAACCGGTTTCTTTTAGATATGACGCAGATATGTCTCTTTAGTTTGGCTGTATTGCAGTAAGAAAAAAACTTCTCTGACAGCTATCAAGTAGTGGATCACTTTTTATTGCAGCAACAAGAATGAGGAGCAAATGTTGATGACGTCATCAATGCGTCGAGCTCAATTGGAGTGTGCCATGGCCAAATACGAGTTTGCCATCATACGATTCCATTTTCCCGACAAGCTAGTCATTCAGGCCCGGTTTAGACCTAGAGAGACAATCTTCTCACTGCAGAAGTTTGTTAAAGAGCACCTGCGAGACTCGAACTCCAAGTTTACGCTGTGTGAGTATAGAGTTTGACTTTGCGGCTAGTAACTAAAAATGAAAAGTAAGGAGTGCCAATGCCAATGTTTGCAAAATTGGTTTGAACTGATCGATTTGTAGTTTTATCCCATCAATGCGTTCCTTTCTAGATTATTTCTGGATCAGTTGATGACAAACTCTAGTTATGTCAACTTTGTACGTTTTGTAGACACCACACCACCGAAGACTGTTCTCTCGGACAAGGCTGCCACACTAATAGAGGCCCATTTAGTACCCATGACCAGAGTGTATGTGGGATTAGAGGATGTGCCTTCAGGTGAGAATCATTGCGAGCTGTTCTGTCTGTGAATGAAACTCACTTTTCAATTATTTTGATTTAAAATTTGATTATATGGGCTGCCCAGTCAGACTGCAAGTTTCTGAACTCCATCTCACAGCCTAGAATTGATTTTCTTTCCACTTTGTGTCCAAGCCGACTCAAATCAACGTTCAAAATACCAAATACCAAAGGTATGGTTAAGTTTTTTTATTTCAATTTTATTGGCTGTAAGGTAACACCGAGTCTGGAGTCGAACTGATCTCTTTAAACTGGAATGGGGTTGTCAGATTTCAAGTCCGATAAGGCTCCGTTTACTGTGAGGCGATCAGATGCAAACTGAAGTAAGCAGTGTTCTGATACCGGTATGCTGTTTTAGGCGGGTGCCTAAAGCAGGAAACTCAAAAGCTGATGACAACCAGGACAGCCGCTGATGTCGGTGCTTCACAGAGGTGGGTTGAGTATTATTTTTTTTGCCTCTCACTACATGAACCATAGAGCTTTTCTCCACTCCTGGAGGGAGGATAACTCTATGGAATCAACTGAGGAACTTGGCAGCGCTGCTGTGAACCGCTTTGACCTCAAATTTTTTATTGTTACAGCCTTCCCAGGCCTGAAATCACTGAAGCACCAAGGCTACCAAAACAGATGAAGCTGGGGGCTGACGGAGCAGCCACGCCATTACCGAAGCCCAGCACAAGTAAATCATCAAGCTCCGGCAATTTGCCTAAATGGTACCGACCAGGTATGCGCAATGTAAACTAATGCATGCGGAACAGTTGGTTATAGTCAGTTGATAGATCATACTGGCGATTGATGCCACTTAATATGGGGAGATTTGAACTCAACTTGCCTGGCGGCAGTTTGTCTGTTGTCAACTCATCAGATTCTTATCACGAAGGAGGCCTATTCAAAGCTAGTTTCTCTATGGACAAGTTTCTAAAGGATCTTGTGTGAATACATATTGACTATTAATTAATCACTATAGATTTGATGCCTCTGGTTGTTTTTTTCAGGCAAGTGAATGGATACCAGAGAGCAGGAAGGATCTATAAAAATTCTATTATTTTCTATTAAATTGAAAAAATAAAATGATAATATATCCATTGCGATGCAGTGTAAATCATCCTAACACCTCAATCTTTATTTTCTTTTTCTCGTCTTCCTGCTTTTGAGTCTTCTTTCTTAGCTTTGCTGTCTGTTTATGAGAAGCCTCCTCTGCCAAAATAGTCTCTACAAATAATGAATACGTATGGACATCATTCACAAT
>Ga0224511_10000550_pt1 | contig 18562 bp, 14 predicted proteins | sample SF_May12_sed_USG_2_FD_169988 | JGI IMG/M metagenome (GOLD analysis project Ga0224511, IMG submission 169988) | Sediment microbial communities from San Francisco Bay, California, United States - SF_May12_sed_USGS_8_1 | ecosystem: Environmental > Aquatic > Marine > Sediment | place: USA...
TTTTCTGAAACAGGGGCCATTATCTCCATGGGGTGGCTGAGATCTTACTCAAGTATAAAACCTGTCTCCCCCACCTTGCTATGGAAGCTTATGGGGAACCTGTAAGTCATTATTGCACACACAGGCTGAATATGAGGAGCTCGTATCCGCAGCAGCTCTCCTGCAAATAAGGTTTGGGGGTAATATTCTCGCTGTACCAATAGAACTTTATCGAAAATCTGTATACTGGGTGATAGCGCTGTAACCCCTGCGATATTCAGCAACTTCCGTAAATTTTCGTTAGTGAAGTAATACATTTTCTGTTCTGTAAAATCACAAATACATAGGAGAATTCGTCCCTATAAAAGTCGACCAGAATTAATATGACTGGCAGATGAGACAAGATCATCTTATTTTTTACATCAATAGCATCACTCAGCCAATGACATGTTTTCAGCATGGTCCATGATTTGCTTCATTGAGCCGGCACTCGATGGGTGGGCCTCCTTTATTTCTAAGCTGTGATCCTAATCTGCCAAGGTCGAAAGCACAAAAAGACGCCCAAACATGGAATCGATTAAGTGTTACCTGGTCCAAAACCGAATTCGCTTGCGTCTCCGATGAGAGCACCAATATTACATGGAAACCAGTACTGCCATTATTCCACTTTCAGTATGTGACCCGGTCATAATTTACCGAGCCATTATAACGACATTTCCATCTCACCAACAAAGAGACCACCACCTGCAGATAACTCCACGCCACCACCAACGACCTCCGTCAATGAGACTGTGTAGTGAGTCACCGAACTCTGATCCACGCCCAAATGTTTGCCTCATAAAACTGTGGGGCGCACCAATTTACCATGCAGTTTACTACTCAGCATTCATAGCCCAGCATGGTGCACTGGTGTAAGCAGAAACTCTCCTAATGAATGATGACTCACCCTATGGAAACTCAATAGATTTAGTATGACACCACTCCTGCATGACAGCTGTTCTGTCTGGGAGGCACTAAATGACTTATAACTTGGAACATTTTTTTATACTTTTACTCAGAAACCTCCACTGAGACTTCGGTCTCCGTTGGCCCATCTATAAAGTGAAGTGTAGAGACCCAGTAGATAAAGTAGCTTCAGGAATGACACTCTACTCCGGATACTGGTCGAATCATTAGGGAATCCATAAGTCTGAATGGTATGTCAATGACAGTTACTACAGTAAGATTTTAAGCAATTGAATTGAACCTATTGACTAGCACTCATCACCGTGACACTGGATAGAGCCATCTCTCACATCAACACCACGCTGTGATGGCGGACAGCAGGGAGGATTGTGATTTATAATGAGAGCGTGACAAGGAATCATTCCCAACTTGTGATTTATATGTAAAGCCAAAATTTTTTATTATTCTATGCAGGCATTTGGCCATCCTAGTTAACTGACTTCCTAAGCCAAGGCTTGTTGGAGCAGAAGGAGCTAGGAATTATGTAGGGAACCCTTACTCGCAGTGGTTGCTCCACAATACCATGACTTGAAGCCAAAATCTTTCGATCTTGAGCCAAGAGCTCTAGCCATTGAGCCATCCCCCTATCTCACATTATGATAGACATGACCCAATTATAGAAAATGAATAATGACCCACCATGGTAGACGAGATATAAGAATTCGCCATTTTTATTTGTACTCAATAAATGATTTGGCTGCCTCCCACATACCGTTGTGTAAATATCATAATCTGGAATAAAGTCAATGGGATCTTTTCTTCTCCCGTTTAGAAACCTGGACCCCATGAGGTGACTGAAGCCTTAGTCATTTTCAGTCATTACTGCCAACTCACTGCTTTCTGTCTGGCTAGCAGTGTAAAGTTAGCATTTCAGAAACCTTGACTAGGTGCGTGCAAACACTATCCATTCATAAACCCCTAGATGACAATTGAATTGGTCTGAAAACAAAGAGACTCTTATATTGTGGTGTACCTGTGGTCTTGCCCATTGTCTTTGAGGAATTAGGTTCTATTAGTTATTTCGCTACATTAGGATAAACATGTTCATCTCTCCCGGCCATGTTGGATAAGGTAAGAACACTTTGTTATTATCCGCGAATATTCTTGGAAAACTGGTCAGCAAATACGGAACCAATTTCACTGAGGTCAGATATTTTGAAATATAGTTATATTTCTAGCATCCCATAATAAAAAGAAACTAGAAAACAACTCACAGTTAGTTAGTATGACTTAATCGCTGCTAAATTGAGTAAGGCTCCTAAGACAGGTTTCCACCAATGTCTTGGTTATCTTTATGAGATGGCGAAGTAGACCACTAACAGTATAGTGGCTACATCACAATTATGCATTCATTGAGAAAACAAGCTACCCATACTCTTGCCTCATTACAGCGGTGGTGTGCGGAGATCAGGCTTTGTGATCAATTCTGGGGTCCCCCCCCCATAAAGTGATGAAGGGATTCACTGGACTAAGCACATTCTCAAATATTAGTACACACAGTAACTATCAAAGAGGGTTTCTGCGAACTAGTAGCATTAAATCAGATCATCCACTCTGCTTGTGTGTACTTTAATGTGAGGGCGAGAGTTAATACCCCTTTAAATGGGGCTCAAACTAGGCACTCACCAGACTTGTCATGCAGGTCAACTTGCCCCAGCGATTATGCGTGTGTGTGCACATGACGTACTTGTCTATAAGACTGTCTAATTCACTACTCATAGAATAATCAGTTTCAATCTAGAGGGAACGCAGAACAATCAAAAACTTTTTAGTCAAGGTTTTACTTTATCTGGATATATCAAGCCAACTTTCTCAACACAACTTTCTTTTCTCCGAGCAACAGTTTAATTAATTTAAATCCTTGATCTGAAGGACAAATCCAAATTATCCTCGATAATCCTGCTGATTCAACCACCCTATAGAAGCCTCAAGACTGAATACACATGCAGAGCTTGCAAGCCAGGAGGAGCGGAATTCACACATACCCATTGCTTCTGATACACATGGCAAGTCTGCCCATCCCCGCTTTGTTGCTGCAGTTATAACGCTCCACATTTTGTGTCGCATCGCGCCCTTTAATGAGTGACTACATCTCTAGTCTAGGAGAGAAGATTGATTGACTCCCCCTCAGTTGGGGTTCGCCTCCTGTTGACGATATCCTCCCTTCGGTGAGTTTTGTTACGCCATCAGAGTCGCAGGCCGGGGAAAGTGTCACAGTGGCAAATGTCAAGTTGCGAACGTTACAAGGCACACCCTACTGCGCTGCTTATAGCTGCATTTGATAGTCGAGGGGAAATTGTCACCTATACAAGTGTCACACATGATTGATAGTCACAACATGGAGGTCACAGGGCAAGTACTACAGTGTAATAGTTGAGATAATAAGGCTAAATTATATCTACTGTCACAGCACACTGATAGTCACAGTTGGTCAGTCACAGAGTGAGAGTCATGAGGTGCGTACTGTGTTGGTGTCAGAATTCCATCTCGTCTTGGTCGGATGATTCATCAAAAGTCAATGTCTATAAATCGCATTGTTATCGTCACTAGGTAATATCAGGGAGTAGAGTTACTCAAGTGACAGCTTCATCGCCTCTGAGAATAGAGTTTCAAGCTCCTCAAAATAGTTCATCTGCACTCGAAGCTGTTTCTAATCTGATTTATCCAATCTCAATGTGTCTGTCACATTACTCATTTATTCTCCTTTATGAGTTTTTTTCAGAAATCTCAGAAATACCTTGCAAGTTGGGAATAATTCATCCGCATTATTGAAATATTTCAAGTCAAATTTCTCGGGTTGTGACATTCTGGGCAGTTATAACATTTTTGCGGCGCATCTAGAACAGAAAATTGGCCATTTTCTGCCGGACTGTACCCAGTCACACTTTATGGTAAGCACGCCAGACATTTTTTGTGACGTCGGGGTTTTAGGGTTGACTGAATCTATCAATATGGTTACCAACTCATTAGGTGATTGAAGATTAATTTGTTTGTTGCAGTTTGAGTTACTGATTTTTTACCTATAGAATCTATTGATATCTTCTATTAATACTAGTACATCCAGTAATTAACCCCACACACCCACTCCGCATGTGCTGATTGGAATCTGCACCTACGGTTCATAGACTGACTGGAGTATGCAGTGAGGCTGCCGACGCATCAAAACCTCCCCACACTGCTTTCTGTCGTCAGCCGCTGGGTTCTGTGTATCTATGCAGCCTATATTGAAGTTTACACAAGCGACAACTGCCTGGTTGTTGCTTAAAAACCGTTCGGAATAGCCAGCGAGTGGGCGTCAGCTCCCGATGATACAATGGCAGAATGCCAATCTTGCACGCACAATTTCTTCAGTGTCAGGTAAGCGGCAACCAATGGCAACACAAATTCGAATTTTTCGGCTCTACCAAGTTTGCCCTTGATCTAAACACCAGACGCGAAATCTATCTGAAGTAAATAAGATCGACTCTCTGATTAGTCACTGCCCCACTTGGAAAAATAGTGCATGCAGCGTCGGCTCATAGCAGCACTATGTTGTGCATTGTGTCGCTGGATTGGTGGCAGTTGATGCCCATTTGAACAGCGCAGTCATCGGTGTTGCTCGTGTAAACACCCCTGCAGCGCCGCACTTTGTGCCGCTTGCCGCTCACCGCTGCTGCACTTTTATCTGACTAAATTTGGTGGAAATTAAACCCAATAATGTTAACATTATTCATTCAGAGAGCTCTCTAGAGACAACTAAACCCATAGCTTACTTTTCAGTATTAGTAATTTAGTCGAATATGTAGGTTTTTTTCGTGTGATCTCAACAATTTCCACACAGATAATACACGCAGATTTCCCTCTATATCATGAAAAAGTTTATACCAAAAATAAGACAGCATTTGATTCAAATTTAGGTCTCTTTGAATTGGAGCTAATTGTAGCCTCTGTAGCACTCACTGTTTGTCAATTATTTACCGCTCCGACTAGCCTCAGCTCAGGCTTAGAAAGCCTATTGAATATATTTTTGATGGTCAAGTGCCCGACTAGAAAAAAGATGCAAAATATTGTGAGGGTAATATTTGTTGCCACATTTCAAAATTCATTTTTTGTCAACATATTAAAAGCATGAAAATAATCTCATATACCAATGATACGGTTATGAGGTGAATAAGCATGATTTCTTTTCAAGCATTTTAGCATGACGCTTGCCCGCACAGATTAGAGGAGATTACACCGGGTAATTCGAGTAAATATGTGATGAGCGCGCTTTGCATACTTCTATCTTTGTCCTCCGGTGTAATTCGGTCACTAAAATACCGCAGATTATAGAAATATCTCAGTATTTCCTAGTTTAGCAACAAATTTAAATTATTTGAAGAATTTACCATATTTGGAAGTTATTTAGTTATTGTAATAACGCAAATGAGATTCTAGGGAGTTTCTAGATATCTGAAATTAATCAGAATAAAAAATAGATGATGGCTTTTAGCATAATGTCAACAGATTATCTACTGAGCAAAAAATACGCTGATTTTATATGAACCTTCAGTTTAAAAGACACCTTTGGTGCTCTCTGGTTTTGAAATCTCTTAAATTAAAGGTAGCTGATTGGGCTTGTCAGAATTTCAAGGGGGGCAGCTTTACAAGTGAATATTATGGAAACCTGAATGACTCCGCTGTTGAAGGTTAATCATATAAACTTTAAACTGGATTCATTATTTAGCTGCGGTCGGTCTCATGCCCTCTGCTTGGATCAGAATGTCGGCATGTTCACTTAGCATTCCTAGCGGATTATCCCCTCATTTTATAGCAAGATGGATGCTCATCCAGGCACGAGTTTTTAGGGATTCTATTCACTTCTATCAAAACAGAGATGAACTGAGTACGACAGACTATAAATAGGCCCTTTAAATGACACACTCATGGCGAAATGGTCGCTTTCCCATCTAGAATTCTTGAATCTTTTCAAGAGTAAATTCCTGCTCCCTCGGTGATTAGGTACTGGCCTTATAGCGAGAAGTACAGGTGCCACTTTTTTTTCTCTTTTATGCACCCATACTTGTATACCTGAGTTCTCTATACAATAAAGCGGTCTTATTCTTGTATGGGTCTGGACCATAGGGTTATCCTATAGAGTATAGACTAGAGGATCACTTTCTGGCCTGGACTTACTCTGGAACAGTAGGAGCTGGGAAGATCTCAAGCTCACAGTTGGAGACCCGCATGTTCTGAGGTTCAGCCTGAAACCTATGATGAGGAGAGCCATCTAGCCACTCCATTTTTATTTTTGTCACTAGAATTTATATATTCTGCCATTACCTCAGTGACATTTATGTCAGTGAATGAATCGAACCAGCAGTCTATGGTTCTGTATGATGATAGTGATATCAGACACAGATAGCTTGGGGGAAAATATTTATTACTATTATGATGATCCTTCAACCAAAAACCTACACAGGAAACCAATGACTGGGTATAGTTTGGCACAGCCGACCACCACAGGCAGTGTATAAACATGACTCTTACTGCATTAGATAACCAGGCCTGAATGGCAATAGATATACAATAAACTCTATCCTATATCTGCTGCTATTATTGTTTATGGAGATAGATAAAGTCAGGAAGAACCCAGGAGCTCAAGTTAACCCATTTAGCTGATCTTGGACACATCTCTATGCCATGTACTTTGAGCCGCCTTAATGCATATTTGGACAGGTTGTTCTTGACATATATAGGTAGGCCGAAAGAGCCAATACAAGCATATATGTTGGTGATTACAGTGCATGGTTTGAGATCGCAATAAAAATCCTCAGATTATGACTTAATCATGCTATGTAGGCTGTAGACCTTCTAGTTCCAAGTTAACAGCCAATGTCATATTTCTGAATTCGGATACTACTGTAAATGCCCAACTGGAACAATAATAAAGAGTTTGCGGAGTTGCATACCCCAGTTCCAGCAATTCCAGCTACGAACGTATAATGACTCGCTCAGTGAGCCGTTCGGTCGCTCAGTGAAAACATTGCTCTTTTTGGATCGGTATTACTAGTGATTCAGTGCGCAATGTGGGTGCACACTATATAAATATGTCTGGTATATTAGTTCATAATATCAGTGATTGCCTACAAACTGCGGCAGACTTATTTGATTGAACTAAAGAAAGGACAGCGTATTAGGTATCGTAGTTTTGAAGAAATTTCGTATGAACATACGGTAACTCGCCTGCATTTGTGCACCAACAGCGTCAATTCGGGGCCGTTTATGGAAACGCAACTCCATAAACTCTTGTGACATATGACTTGTGTCACCGTTTCATCTCGCAGGTATACCCAGCATATTGGTCATTGTACTATGGGAAGACAACTACTGACTATTTATTATAAATAGGCCAGAGTACGAGCGTCATAGCAAGAATTCTTGCTGAGTTAATGGGTCTGTATGTAATATAAGCTATATACACATATTACTCAACAACTTCTCAGCTTACGGCTAGTGACTAATGTGAATGGAATTCTCTGAAATGTAAAGAAAAAAATGGATCTAGGCTTTAATTATCAGGAAAACTTAGGTCAGTTATCATCACCCGCTCTTCACTGAGGAATTAAAGCGATGTATTTCAATCACTAACTCTATCCGGTAAACAAACACCGAGTCATTTTTAGTCCGCATCTATGAATATTTTATAAATGATGAAATTTGATGAGAAGTATCTGACGCTTGTTAGCAGTGATAATCGTTTCCGTTTTGCAGGCGGACGTCTTCTGTTTTTATTTACTCACCGAAAAGAGACCCTGTGTAGTTATTTTTACGTGTCAGGTGTCTAACGCTCGGATGATTCAGTATAATGTGATGTAATAATTCAATTTGGTGAAGGGAAGAGGGGTCTAGGTCAGAAGTCAGTTGATTCAGATGATAAATTATTTTGGTTTAGATTTTAGAGTATTATTCTAATAGAATCAGTAACATAAAAACTATAAAAATTATAGTCACTCGCTGCATGGCCAATCATGGGAACAAGCTTCTGACTTAGCGGTGCACAGAATTTGAAAAAAATCAACTAGAGTAATATTTAAGCATGTTCCTCCATGGTTTAGACCATGATGGCTTTCGCAACTCTGTAGGCTTCTTTTATATAGGCAGTAGACAGGGCTTAGAGGACAGAACAGTAATGTTCTGCTAGACTGTTTAGAGCCCTGTGGTTATTGCAGTATGAATTGTGGTGATGATGGCACCGGATTCGGTTCTCTGGATGTCCCCATTCAGCTAGACTCCCTCATATCACTGGTCCAAAATCTCAAACGCCAGACCCTCATTCCACTCTCCACCTCCTTTCATCCTCCCCCTCCTCCCCCCTCATCGCCATCACCCATCGCACCACACATCCTCTATCCCCAACTACCATCCCCATCCTCTTACCCCCTTTTCCTAACCCCCTCTCCACCCCTCCTCTCCCTCTCATCCAACAACTAGTCTCCCCCTCACTAGGAAAATCATTCCTTAGAAATGCATTCTTCAATAGAATCACACTCAGCAGAGGAATTCCTACACCAATCTCCTCCGGTCTGACGCTTGCATAATTTCCTGTTGGATCAGTGGTAGGTATGATGCAACACGGATGCCAGGGATATCAGGTCACCCGTCAGCATGGCATAGAGGCTATATCCTCGGGGAATACACTCTACATGTGTTAAGGACTCTGCGCCTTAATGCGACCAAATAAATTAATCTAATATAACTGTTAGATTGGGTAACATAGATTCCTATAGGTTATTTATAGATTCAGCTACGTATTACTTTGAATTACCGAGACAAAACTATGCTATTATAATACAGATAATGAAGTGTGGTATGAAGCTCTCAGACAGAATAAAGCGAAGGGTTTTATGCTTGTAGACTGCGAATCATTCAGCAGGATCCGGGAATGCTATGTTCTACATAGTATCACTGAAAAAAATCTAGGTTCTATATCCCGCACCTAGCAGGTGCTTTTGTCATGTGAAACCCTACTCCCTCTGAGATGGCCAAAAAACCACAACAATTAAAATATTTGGGGCTTTCTTCTCTGAGAACCTGTTAGAAAGCATTGTATCTGTGACATACTAGCAGGGCGGGGCAGGATTACAAACCTAACGCTAATACTTTGTCTATTACTGTAACTAAGCTCACTGGAAAAATTGTTTTTTTCTTGTAAACAGAGTCTGTACTTTTGACTGTCTGTGTGTAAAAGCTGAATCAGGTCATTGATGGCTAGCAGATGCATTGAAGTAATGGGTAGTGGTAATGGGGTAATTCCCCAAGGGAAATAAGCATGGGACGGCTGGTCTGCCTAATTGGTGAGAACAGCTTGACTTATATTCTATGTGCGAATGTCCGAACTTATGAAAACGAAATCCATTCGTTTTTTGAAAACGTTTTGTGAGCATGACACTGCCTTAATAATCTTACCCATGCAAAATAAAATCATTTCATTTTATCCTCTTTTTTTCCGCCTAGGATGAGCTGAGTAGTCCGTGTACCTGAATGAATCTTATGAATTTACTGGACCCGATTGAGTTTTACTATGTCCCACCGGGTTTTCTTTTTGATCATGTGAACTGTTAATCCCAGAGGAAGTTTGGCCTGGCTGAGTTTCTGTGTTACACATCAGCTATCTTATTGGTATACCTTTGCTCCCTCAAATAAATCCAAATTATCGGAAATAGATAGGCTTGGGTCGTATTATGAAAAATGCCGTAATTATTCTGTGGCTCGATTATCCAATGACGCGGCTCGTCCTATCGATGAGCCAATAAGCAGCGAGCACTGGGAGTTAATGGTGGGTATATATTAGAGTGTACGGGTCTCAGACTAGACTAGACAGAATACATCGGATTATCTATCGTTAGAGAACATTCACCTATAACAGATATCACAAGTTGGTTATCATAGATACATACGTAGCCAGGACTAAACTCATAGATACACAAGCTACTAAATGCTGATCCGTAACCTGCCATCAAGGTATGTACCAGTGTCAAAATGACAACTTGCGACACCCTATTTGGCTTGATGGCCGACTTTATTAAAGATGACATTGAGTCGGTACAGTCAAGTGTTTACACCGCAAATTTTAGTTCATTTGTGAATGGGCTGTCGCCGGGCTAGAGCTCAGTTTACGCATTTTATCTCACAGTTGAACAATGGTCTCGCGGCGGCGGCGTGGTGAGCTAAAAGCCCCGAGGCTCTTACAACCAAAAGCATAGTAAACAGGTTAAAATCAATGGATCACCAACTTTTGCAGACAATAAGAAAGATATTTCAGCGAGAGAATAGCTCCAATTGTCTAGGCATATTTTCTGTTCGTGACATAGTATATGCAGTCAGTTATATTGACTGAGAATGAAACACAATAGGTATCGACAGCAACCCAAGCTTATGGCATACCTAAACAGGTGCATAGCGGTTTAAGCCAAGAACATCACAAAGAAATAAATGGGCTCACTCTTAGGTTATGAGTGAAGTCTGGTGGTCAAAATGACTGTACCCCACCCACCACAAATGCATGTAACACATTCACTCATTGTCTATCTCATTGTCTGGGGTAGCAGCAATTCTTAGAACCGGATCACCCTATCCATTGGCAGAAACTGGTGAGAAAACCCGAAGCTCTAAATGTTGATAAAACTACCACAACTTCTAAGAAATTCCCACCTATTTTATCTCTTTTTATTCAAATATCATGTCCTTATCAAGCATTACCTTTATGTGCTTTACATCATAACACACAATGAACCTGGTAATTAGGTAATGGGTTTACGGATATCCTTTGAGTTGAGTTGCTTTCGAGTATAATACTCTTTGTTAAAAAAAGGTCATGACTGCATTTTTTTATAAATACAGAATTATGTAGAGGTTGAGGGGATAACAACCATACGACAGGTATTTACTCTCAATTCAAGGATCTCCAATATTCTAGTAGAATGTGCAATACCATCCAAAGACTAAGAGAAACCGCGTCTCTTTCCATCCTTGAGAATAGTACAAATTTCCCACTAGCATTTCTGTGTCTGCCTCTGGTGGACCTGACTAGTAGCTGTAGAACCAATGTTTTCTCACTCAACAGTGGAAAATTCATGACTGTCTGGGAACCAGTGTATGATGGGATTCAGGTCTCCATAAAAAGTCGAAGTAGTCAGAACCCAGGAATTACCTCCAAAATTTTATCTCAAATTTATTTTGTTTTGGTATTGCTCTGGGATGATATCTAATGCAGCTATGAGGTGTGTGTTGGTGATGGAAGAGGCTTGGGATCGTGTAAAGATTTCACTGTCACTCTCCTAGTTTTTCTGTGACTGTAGATACAGGTGAAGGTCAGGGGTTTGTGAAAATCTCACAGCATGGAGGAGGGTCTCCTAAATAAAAAAATGCGTCTGACTTGATTATTGTTAGGGAAAGCTCCGTAGATTCTGGAAGATTGGATATTTCTTCCGGTGAGATTTCTATCAGTGTTTCTCTGTGACTATAGATACAGGTGTGGTCAGTAATTTGACAGATGATGGTGAAAACAAGCTGACCAAAGGGACAAACAACCCATTCCAGTAATAACTGTGAGACTATGTCCGGATTACACAAAGATATAGTGGGTGTTTATTTGTTACTGGGCTGTGACCCTGCCGACCTTACCAATGGCTGTTATAGAACCATTAGATCTGCTGGCTATCTCAGGCCACTCACCTATTCCTAAACACCCACTATATTACAGGCTCAATGAACAAGGGACAATCCAGTAGGTTGTGCCAGAAGTTTAGGCGATTTTTGCCAATGTTGGCCAAGAAGCTGGTGAACAATGCCCAACCACTCCATCTGCTCAACAAAGTTTAACATTTACTCCGGCAACAAACTACCTATTGACCTACTTCATTTTTTCAGGTCTTATTTTCAGTCGTCAGTTTGCACATCATATAATTTGCAGGAACACGTGTCTTGATCGCTTTTTTGTAACTTTCAACACCTTTTTCTGTCCAATGGAAGCAATCACCACTTTTCATGCAGCTTCTTAGTCAAGTTCTGTGAAAATTTGCAACGGGTAATAGATTTTTTGCAATAGAGTAAAAGCATGTATTTTAATATTCCTTAATGCAGCACAGCATGTGATGCCGGCATGTGGTGCTGCTAAAGTATACACACACACACACCTCCTCACTTCTTCTCTGAGATACTCAGTTCCTCTTCCCAGTTACACGAATCTTCTACCTGAAAGAGTCTACCATCCACCATCTGGTGCTGATTCTAAAAGCGAACCTACCACAAGGTCACTCAGTGACGGCCATATAATTATCCCGTATTATTATTCTCGGTGGTTGGGTAAGAGTCCATTATCTGGCGATGCCATTGGACAAACCGCAGACTATATATGGCCCTTACGTCCACCGCCAGCGGGCCTTACACACACAGGTAGTGGTTGGCCAAATGACTGTGATGAAAGCTGTGTTTTCTGGCCCTAGTTCCATCATATCTAATAATAAACAACAAAACCAGGCTGTGTATCAACAGGATGCACAAAAAATGGTCAGCGCTGACGTTTTTCCCTCCTTGAGCCACAGAAGGCCGACCCATCCATTGGCATAAATATCCTACATTATTTAGAATTTAATAATTCTATGGCCTCTATTTTACTGTTTGGTTTTCTCTGGCTGATGATGAATAACACTAGCTTTCTTCTTTTAGAGGATGAAATCGATGATGTCATTATACCTAGTACTAGCTACTACTACTAGCATATCACAATCACTACCCACGACAAGGAAACAGTCATTAACGCGAGATGTACGGGTGCCAACACATCTCCAGTCTCCATACGTACAACTGTCTACTAGTTCACCGACTAACACGCCGTGGGGGAGCCGGGTTCGACGATCCACAGCTCATATCAAGCAGTCACTCTGTGACTCCGTCAGTGACTGGAATGCTCGTACTACAGCTAAGGATTTATGGGGCCATGATGTGCGAATAGTCCAATCTATTGAAGTGAGCAAAAACAATGTCACGGGCGAGTCGACGAGAGTGAATCAGTACTTTTATGAGACTTACTGTGCGAGCGAGGCACTCTCGTGTCGAGGTATCGATACAAGCACTTACTCATCGAAATGTGAAACCAAACACATCTGGGCATATGCCCGGGTTATAAACTCTAACAACGAGGAAGGTTGGGTGCTTATAAAACTCCGCGGATCATGTAACTGCGCTCTATACCCACTAGTGTCAACGCAATCGCAAAATATATGGGAAGACCTACTCAAACGACGATAACATAAACGAAGCTTAGAGCCCTGGGCTGTAAGCAACCTTAGAGTTTAACCGAGTGATATTACAACGAAGTGAAAGAAATTTTTCGGATAAAAGTACTGTCCACCGCCAAAATGAGCCAATCGTAAGAGACTGCTCAAAGAATTTCTGTACTTCTTATTTATTCAGAGCAATTGTTATGTTCCAAATACACGGATGACACACGCAAAGAAAGTTCCAGAATATCCAGTGGGATTCTGAGCCTGATACTCATAGAGTTAGAGGAGGGATAATATCCCATAGGAGGGCATTCAGTAGTGTACTGTATATATTCCTCTAGACAGTTTCCATATCCGCTAATGTCGTAGTTGGCGGCAAGTGGCTTGTAACAATCATTCCATGTATGAAATTATCTCCCTATGTTATAGCTAATGGTCGTGTTATCTAAAGTTGAAGAGAGTAGCACACTGTGTGCCCGCTAACACATGTCGGGATGAAATTCCTGAACACTTGGTTAGTCAGGAGTGTACAACTCCAGGGACTTACCAGTATAGAGGGGGGATAACTCTATGCTCCTGAGTGTAGCACCGAGCCGAGTCACCACTCACCAGTCTGTGGGTATTGAAAATGATACGATAAAGGGTTTTGGGAGATCACGGCTACCCTGCATGCCTGATTATTATAGCTATAGATGGATATGTGTGGGTGTAGTCCACAGTGGGTTGACCCCAGATTCTGTGGCTACCAGTTTTGTTTTCTTGGTAGAGTGAGTAGTCAAAGTAATGCCTTGTTGTGATGGACTGTCTGTAGGCCAAAGAGTGTGAATAAATGATGAAGCTATCCTCTCTTTTATGGTATGAACTTCGTTGTGCAGTTACAGAAAGTGTACACTGTCAATAAAAGGGATACCTTTGACAGGGTGCAGGAAGAGAACATAGCTGTGAGATAGCTTATGTTTCCATGGAGTTCGTTTTTTGGTGTGGCGTACTCACCACCATGGTGAAAATGATGAGCTACATACTTGTTTTTACGGCTTAGCACAGAGCACCAAGAGCGGGTCAGTGTTAATGCTCCAACTCGAAGTGAGTCCTGGTTTTGTTATGAGGTAAGAACCTGTCATGACGGGGATTCAAACCCAGATTCTCACGATTGCGAGTCTAACGCTCTAACATTGAGCTACTCCACTACCCCTATGGAGTGTCTCACAATAAACGGGCAGTTTCACTCATTACACAGTGAGTCAGAGTGGTTCTCAGTGCAATCTGAAGACGTTATCTGCGGCGGATCACTGGGGTGGTGATCAATAGATCACAAATTCAAGTCCAAGCGGATTGCTCAGTGGCTGGAGCGATTGACTCATAAAAGGAAGACCTTATATTCAAGCCCCGGTGATGCCGGGCTCCCACTACGAGCACACGCTCCTTGATCAGATTATTCCTAGTTTCTACCGCCTCAAAGCAAGTCCCAGGTTAAGGAGGTCGACCAGATAGGTTGGTCTATTGCCTGCGCATAACAATAAAAAAGTCACAACACTGCTTTGTTGCAGAAGATGAGCCGTTCACTGTAAAATTGTTGCTCTCTTGCTGGCTTCACACCTCACTGGAAACCTGTAATCTTGCCGATGTGGTTTTAATTTGTAAACAAATAGTAAAAAAGACAATACAATTGATTTCCCTGAGGACCAGTTCTCTAGTAAGACTCCACTCGAAGGGAAGGATAGAACACCAACTCTATTAGTGAACTTTATACTCAATATTTTGTGGTCATGATCGTAGAGTTATCCTCCACAAATAACTCTATATAAAAAGTAAGCGGATATAGCTAGGTGGATAAAGAACATTGGGCACGAGATATATGAGGATCCTCGGTTCCTACTGTGAGTGTGCGCCTATTATTGCTATGTTCGTTATACCTGGCTTCCACAGCTGTAGAACAATCCTTGGGCTTATAGCTAAGTGCCTAAGAAGGGAATGCAGTCCTTAACTTCCTTGTGCTCAGGGACACCTCATGCGAGCTTCCATCGGTGTGTCTTTAGTATCAAGCCAAATCATCATCAAACAGACCAGATTGCCTCTTGCAGTGGGATTCACTCCATATATCAGGGTCGAACATTACAGAAGACGGCTCGTTTCCACACTACTTCAGCAGGTACTATAAAGGGAGGCTTGCTGCGTGCAACTGAATTCCACCCGCCAAATCTTATCTCCCGGAATTTACTTAAACTTACTCTCAGTCAGTGTAATCACTACCGAATGATGCATACTTAGGTGAATTCAAAAGGACATGTTTATCTGTGAAGGCCATGCTGACATAATTCCTGAGTTAATCCCTGGTTGAGATAATAAGTTCAGCTGATGGGTCTAGGCAACTCCACATCATATAGGTCTATTGGGTTACTTCGCTTTTAGGCAAACAATTTTTCTCACCGGAAAGACAGATAACAGAAAGAACAGGTTGATGTAACTGATTTCTAATGATTGTAGAAACAAAACATAAACATTGATAGAGTCACAACGGCTCCGCTACCAGGTAAACATTGATAGAGTCACAACGGCTCCGCTACCACGTAACGGCTCTGCTACCAGGTAACGGCTCCGCTACCAGGTAAACATCATCAAATAAAAGTGTTATTAAAAACATGTAGCAGTGCGAAGTTTTGTTACAATGCGAATCTATATTCGCTGCTATTTTATATAGTGTCCATATGTCACTTTGGCACTGATAAAACCATAATGTAGCCATATTAATTCTGTCTACGGTACACTGTGGATCAGGACCAGTCCCTGAAATGAATAAGTGGCAGCCACGGGAATTATTCCCTTTAACTAAAATACTATTATTCGTCATACTGTGAAAATATTATTAACTTCTATTGTATAATCAGATGGCGCATACTATCTACTTCTTAGAGCCCCTGTCAGGAGGGACTCTATCTGAGTTGCGACCTCTTGTTCCATCTTTCCTGCGTCTTAATATTTGGCAGATCAGGCGAATAGCTCGGTACATTAGCACCAAGATCATGTATGAATTGTAGAACTATCACAGAAGGAAACACGAAAATGGTGTGGCCCGATAGTGTCCTTGTTCTACACGCCTTGTATATAGGGCAATGCTTGTCATACATGTTTACCTTGGCCTTTTTTCAGTTATAACCTAATAGAGTTTTCTGGTAGATCACCTCTGGATGCTCCCCAGAACCCTCCTGGAGTGTCCCCTCTCCCGGGCTCCACTCCTCTACCAGTGGTAGAAATCCCTACAAGAAAATCAACCATTAATATGGTGGCTCAAACACTTAGAGCCCGCTGTAAACAGCCAATGGCTGTGGGTTTGCGCAGGTAAGACCGCAACTTGAATTTTGGTGATTAAAGACCACAGCTTGTGATCGGTCGTTCAGAAAGCTGACATGTAGAAATGGCCATGCTTGAAGACAGGTAGACAATATAGATCTTCACATACATGCGTGTACATACATGTATATATCGAATGGCTCAATGATTTTGAGAAATGTGCCATAAGACACTGTTTGAGGGCGTTAGTATTGGACATTATTTGGGGGTATTGGCGGGAGAAATACGAAAAGGGCATGCACTGAGATGGTCTTCCGGAGTTGAGTATGAAGGGTTGGTTAGAAGGGATGGATTTATTATACGATTGGGCTGTGATGTCACATCTTTCCAGGACTTTGATCTCCATACGGCAGTTATATTAACCCCACCCCTCTGAAATGGGTTGAAGCTTATGATATGGGGAGTTTTGAAGCATATGGGCAGTTCTCCATACCGAATGCATAGTGATTTATCAATTTGTTTACTGCCCACGCTACACAATAATCTCAACAGGATCATAGACATATTCATTGTAATGTATCATGTGCTGAGTAATCTAACGCCCGTATGGAGATTGGGGGAGTGTGTTCACAATGGATGGCACCCGGGCAGATTGGAGCTCTTCTGTGAAGGGAGGAATGAAAATGGCTTTCACTCAACATGCAGTTTGAAGTTTACCTCGGCAGCGATGGACATAATAAAATCTGAATGACGCGTATGGTCAACTGGAGAGAAGATGAAACATGTCAGTCGATCATGTGCTCAGATGAAAATCAGGGCCGGATGCCTGCCTGCCCACATGGATTCCTAAACATCCCAACCACGGAATAACAGCAGTGGAGTAGCAATTTGAAAGCCTTTAGTATCTCAGTCAGGAGATTTGATTGAAAGGCGCCGGTTCTTTGTTTGAATCAGTGTCGTGGGACATTCATGCTCCCAGTAGTAGTAGTAGTATAGTTCAGTAAGCTCACTACTTTTATTTTCCCAGCGTAATCGATTTATAACTGGAAAGCAGTTAGAGCCCTTTAACAGGGGCTTTAGACCATAGAAAATAGTGAGAATAAAACAGGCATTCATGGCTAAAAAGGAATATATGAACCAGCCACCCCGGATGTATGAAGCTAAACAGCGTGAGAAGACAACTAACTGTATTCAGTACTGAAATACTCGGTGACTAGTAAATGAGCTGAAACCTAGTCACCGGCTCAACTAAATGGAATGGCTGTGCGGTGATATAATAAGTGAAGAGCTCTATACAAAGATTACCCGTCTGTTCCGAGAATCGAGGAACGCGAGCTGATCCTAGGCCAGGGATTACAAAATTCACAATCACAATATAACAGTTATAACAGTTCACTGCTGAACAACAGGGAGGAGGAGGTATGGGTACCTGATGATTTAGAACAGGTTGGTCCAAGCCAGCCCTTCTCACAACTGCATTCTCCTGTGATGTCATCGCAATCAGCTCCGTTTTCACAGTGACACGTAAATCGACAATCCAATCCGAAACGACCCTCACCACAACCTGTGACATGAAGTATGTCAATAAAGTGTGGCGATGTCTCAATGCGACCATGGTTTTTGACTCTTGGACTAGAATATCAATCACTGTTGTAGGCGACACTGCTCTGACGACTATGTATATATCCATGTGATTGACTTTGTGATTTGATTGCAATACTCAACACCCTTGTGTGACAATAGCCCATTTGTAACAAAGTTTCCATGCTGTGTGACTCAGCGGCAGTAGGACATTTTGATTTTCTATTTTGGTTTTTATTTGCAGGATTTGTATCATTTGGTGCTAGTATGCCTCAGTAGGGCCTATGGCTTGACACTGGGATAGTGATCAGAAGGTTCGGGCCAGCCTTGTCTCAGCACAACACCGACTGTCAGGGAGTTTGTTGCGAAAGCCACTAATCATCAGACCATGTCACCTGTGAGAGAATTAGCTAGATAGGGTTGCATCCTCGGCTCGAAGAGAACAAACCAGGATGGATTCCCTG
>Ga0224511_10000551_pt1 | contig 18555 bp, 15 predicted proteins | sample SF_May12_sed_USG_2_FD_169988 | JGI IMG/M metagenome (GOLD analysis project Ga0224511, IMG submission 169988) | Sediment microbial communities from San Francisco Bay, California, United States - SF_May12_sed_USGS_8_1 | ecosystem: Environmental > Aquatic > Marine > Sediment | place: USA...
GCAATTGTCGTTTTTAAAACAAATGAAAACGGAAACAACTTTATTCTAATATCATAAAATGAAACCCGGTAATATCCGAATGTTACCCACGTTACCCACGTTATATGTGTTCGGCATCTCCGGACTTGAACGATCAAAATACATACATGTACCGGTGCGTCTGGTATACTATTTGTATTTGGTTCTAAATTTTCGGTCAGCTTTGGAGTGATTCCAATTTTTCGATCAGCAAAAAAAAAAATATTTTTAAGTGATCGAAGATATAGAAGAAATACGGTATGCACTAGGACAGTTTATGCAAATAGGATTTTAATGGCAATATAAATTGAAAAGATGTTCAAAGACAATACGATGCAGACAAAGCAGACAGGGTCAAGTTTAAGGGCACCGTGACAAAATGGCCCACTGAAAAAAAACAGTACAAGACAACCAACACATATCCAAGTTCCTGTGCAAACTTTAAGTTGCACTGTTGTCAAATTAAACCATCTCAGAGGATAATCAAGTAATGGATATAAAGACTTCACATGCTATTTAAGATGTCAGACTAACTCCACACACATTTTCTACTATCCTAGAACACAACAACTATCTTCATACCTCTGAGTAGGCCTCCATGTCTTCGAGGAACTGTCCGAGAAGTTCCTGTGTGAACTCCTGGTCGGCCGCCCAGAACTGTTGGAAGGATATGAGGGCCTGGGAGGTGAACTCGATCACCTTGTCCTGCTGACTGGAGTCAATGTGCCAGCCCACCAGGATGTCCACTGTGTCCTGGAGGTCAACACACTCAGTTACTGTGAACTTATTTTATTTTGTGACCACAAAATTTTGTGGTTTGATGATGATGGACATGTTCATGGACACTTAGTCATGGATTTTCAAACTAAACACACAACTGTTACATTTAATCAAAATTTCATTGGGATCTTAAATTCATGGATTTCCCTACCCACGAAATACATGACGTTAAATGTCCAAGAATAAAAATAACTAAAGTTTTAGACAGGCCATTGGTCCAACATGTAAACATTGAGACTGCCATGCTGGCTGAGAAAAATGGTCTTTTTAATTATCATAATCTTTAATAACATAGTTGAGTTGTACTGAAATCGCTGACTTCCCAAAGTCAAAGTTAAAAAGATTTTATTTATAATACACAGACGTTGATTTTCAACAAAAGCAAGACCATCATTATAAAGTTTTGTCCACAAAATGTAACCTAATTTGGGGTATATCTGTACTTTTATAAAAGACAAACATTTGAAAAACAAATTTTGATAACAAGCCATACACAATCTTAATCAGTACCTTCATAATAATAAGTAGCATTATGTGTAATTTCGTGAACAGTTGCCACCTACCCGAAAGTACATCTGGAAGACCTTGGGGTATGTGACGGTGATGTGCAGGATGACGTTAACGATGGCCATTAGGAGTTCCGGTGTGTCCGCGTTCTCCAGCAGGGTCTGCAGCTGGCCCAGCAGAGGCTACACACAACCATTACGTGTTATCACAGGCTACACACAACCATTACATGTCAGTGCTGGCTACACACAATCATGATATGTCAGCCCAGGCTAAGCACAACCAATTTACCAGTTACAAGTATAGTAAATAGATGACTAGCTAAAGTCAATCTGTTTCACTACTTTAACTAAACAATTCCTATATATATATAAGTATGCATGGTAAAATACTTTAATGATGTATGTAATTATTCTTATGTTTTTGTTTTTATTTCTTAAGGATTAACATTTCTTGTAGATTAGTTTTTCTTCTAAACTCCTACCTCAACAGCATCTTCAGTCATATGTTTGCTGTCACACTTCAATGTCTGTAAACATAACACCAAACATTACATCTGAACCAATCATGACATTTCAGCTAAAAAATATATAAGAAATTGTGGTGAACAACCACCTATTCACAGCTGAATGACCACACACACACATTAAGGGCCACTGGAGGGCCTGACAAATTATTTTTAAGTACAAATGAAAAGAAAACATTTATATTATATAAAAGCTAATCCATTATTAAAGATTAAAGATTAGTTGTAAACAGAATATGCAGAATTGAATATATTATTTGCCCAGTTGGAAAGGTACAGAATAGAACATAATTGGAAGAGGAGAAAATACCTCAAGCAATGCCTGGAGAAACAGGATTCTAACATCATCTTCAATCATACTGTTTATCTGTCCAAAAAGCCAATTGAAGTATCTGGAATGAATAAAATTTGGTTTAAGTGAAATAATAACATTTTTTTTGAAAATCTGATTCTACTATTATTACAACACAAGTAAACAAGAACTACCTACTGAGATTAAGGATGCCCCAACTGTACCTGCATTTGCAAGTGGCCTAAACAAGTTATATGCTTTTTTAAATGATATTTTAGATAAGTTATGTTTTCATTAAAATTTTCATAATTTTATTAGTCTTAGATTGTCAATGTTCATCACTTGCCGTATGTATTCAGTATTGACTTTTTGGAGTATAACGTTGAAGTATTTATTGTTTGTAACAAGTATTATTTTTAATGACCTAAGTTAGTACAGTAATAAGCCTGTTGTACCTGGTGGTGTCAGTGCCTGGCATGGCCCCTACAAGACCGATGCAATAGACCACTTCTGTCTTAACATCCTTGTATCCCCTGCAACGAAAGCCAAATCAATTAGTGTTGAATGAACTTGCTACAAGTTATGGTTTACATTTTGTAAATACTTATTTAATTTATCACTTAATTTTGACTTCTTATTCCATGCATTATTCTTTTATGCACTTTTTTCTAACATCAAGTAAGACTTATACAAATTATAAACATAAACATAAGATTTTGCAGTAATGAAAAGAATATGTTGGAAATCAATGATAACATTATATGAAAAAATACTTTATAACATGCATACCTCTCAAACAGAACATCCTTCAAGTTGTCAAACACTTCATCACTATTTCTTGCTGCCAACTATAAAATACATAAATAAAACATGAACTTTTGCAAAACAAGAAGTAACTTTAAAATGAGCTTATTATATTTACTTTTTTTTAAATGTATCCTACATATCATTTGTGACTAATCCCTTCATCTTGGTAACCCCTAATCAACTTAATGTTGTCTTGATTATGAACAAGATCTTTCTTATCCAAGTTTTCATGCAAAAGACAAACCTTTCCACCCTCCACTGTGTGGATATAGTCAATCAGTTGTTTGATGGTGTACATCTTTCTGTCTCTCTCTGTCTCGCGGTGTAGCTTTTTCAAAAGCTTTGTAAGTCTGGATTCATCCTGATAACTCTTGCCAGAATCTGTAACAATGTAGTAAAAGTATTCATATGCATTTAAACAACTAGCTGAAGGTGCCAGTTTTACTAATAGCAGTCAGTAGCAATATATGTATTTTACTACTTAAAGTTATATTACCGTTGAACGAGAGCATTTAACCATACACCTTAGTTTACATAAAATTTCACCTAAATCATAAGTTTATCCTTATAAATGATAAACTTTAATACGATTTAGATCTGATTTCATCGAAACACTGGGATGTAACTGGATATACATTTGCGAATATTTAAAATCCTAGCCGTTTGTAAAAGCTGTCCGAATCGATCGGTTTCAAACGGAGTTAACTCATTTGCATACGGAAACATTCGGGAATGCTAATTTTAGAAACGTATTGAGTTGAACTGTTAGGTATTGCCAATTTGAAATCTGATCCGACCATTTACGGAAATAATCGAAGGGCTTCGCGCCAAATTATAATCTAATTTGACTATCCTGGTCAAATAAGAAAATGGATTTTTAGAATGGCCAGACATGTTACGGAATGAGTTTCTCAGTTGACAAAATGTGTCAATATGAGTTAAATTATGCATTTAATAATAATAAGGTTTATATTTGACAATCTATTTAAATGAATTTGGCCAGTAATAAATCTTTAAAGAACACAGTTAACCAGACAAATAATTTGCTTCTATAATACATAATTATTTCAGTTACACCTAGTTTAAATATGGCACACTGTCTAGACTGCACAACCATGCAGTCTTAGAATATGTCAATGTAAAATCTGGGTTCCCAAATGATGAAGTAATGCGATTTCCAAAAAAAAAAATTTAATGCACGCAATAAGAAAGGATTTCAGTAAGTTTGGTAAATACCGTAACCCCTCTTGTAATCTGTATCTCTTCTGTCATCTCTCCTGTAAGATCCAGGATTCTTCCCATCTCCTCTGCCCCTGTAGGGTTTGCTGGGACTTGGTCGCCTGTCGTCATCACGACGGCCCCTCCCACCAGACTTGTAACCATTGGCATTCTTATAGGGAGGTCGATCTCGGGTATCATATCTTTTGTCAGATGAGTACCTGTCTTTAGGCTTCTCCGAATACTTCGAATCTGACGACGATGATGATTTTGACGTTGCATTTTCGACCATTTTTGGATTTCTACTTGCGTTTTCTGTTAAGTTTGTGGCACCCTTTCCGCCGTCCTTCTGTGCGTCTCTCTCTTGGGTTTCATCTTTCCGGTCAGATGATTTTTCCCTTTTACCATCAGAAACTTCATTCATTACAAAAATATGAATTAAGGCAGCATTTTATTATAATTCTACAATTTCCCAAAATAATTCGCCATTTTCCCCACGAAAAGTATACTTCGGAATAGTTCGAATGTTATCGTTATCTTAATTACCCAAAAGAAAATATGTATTTACCAAAATGAAAATATATGTGGTTAGATTCTACGCAAAATGTATTTTTATTATAGACGTATTTTTCTTTCATTACTTTATATTGTATTTTGGAAGTTCTTTTTTTGGCTTGCCGTTCACGGCAAGCCAGTATTGTTTTGGAAAGGTATTTCCGGTTTGAAATGTCCCTGCTTTCTGTTTTATGCATGCTAATTGCCCGAATGGAGATGGGAACCAGTCGAATTTCGGGCGATTTCGATATTATTACGTAAACTACCGAACAACATCAAAAGTGATGTGTATTGCAAATCGGCGAACTCCGTATTTCAAAGAGTGTCGTAGTCTAAGTTTAAATACCAGTTTAAAACGTCCTAGAATACTTTACGCAGTAGCGCAGTCGGTTAGCGCAGACAGCCGTTCAGCTCACGCCCCGGCGACGCAAGTTCAAACCGACAAACCGGAATTATTTTTTTCTTCTTCATGTTTTTGGCTTGCCGTTCATGGCAAGCCAGTATTGTTTGGAAATGTATTTCCGGTTTGAACTTTCCCTGCTTTCTATTTTATAATGCATGTTAGTTGCCCGAATGGAGATGGCACCCAGTCGAGTTTCGGGCGATTCCGATATTATTACGTAACTTACCGAACATTTGCTAAACGGTAATGGCCGAGTTGTTCAGATTATGATGATGTAATGCTATTTTAGCGAAATGTATTCGCATTTTCACAACATGGCAAGCCATTCCTTTTAAAAGGAAATTTTTTAATCAAATATGTTAAGAAATTATTCATTTTTGACATTGTGCTTATAGATTGCTATAATATTTTTTTATTAACTATCTTTTACCGGTAGTTACCAAACACGCCTACTTCATTATAATAAGAGACAATTCCTCAATGCTGGAGTTCTGCACATTTATCGGTTGTATAACCATTGACATATTCAAGAGGGATGTGCTGCCAGTGAACACCCCATAGAGTGTAACGTGTTACATGTTTTACCTGCCGTATACTATTTGCTATAAGCATAAAGTATTGAAACTGTTTTTAAAGTACTCCGCCCTTCGTCAATTTGGTCATGCACCTGCAGGTGATGATCCTTTGAACTTTATCAACTTCAACTTTATATTGCCAAACGTCAATACTGACTACATAAGGCAGGCTCAAGTGATGAACATTGACCATTTAAGACTAATACAATTACTTATGAAATTTTTTATGAAAACCTAAAATAACTAATCTAAAATATCATTTAAAAAGCATAAAACTTGTTTAGGCCACTTGCAAATGCAGGAACAGTTGGGGTATCCTTAATCTCAGTCGGTAGTCCGTTCCAAAGTTGTATAGCCCGCGGAAAGAATGAGTCCATCTAGTGGTTTATTTTTATACTTTGTTATGCTGGATTAAAATAATTTCTCCATATAGTACTGAATTTGGCTTAGCATTATAAACCTTATGGATCACTTGGCATTTAAATCTACAAGCGACTAACCACAGAAATAAAATTACTTTGTTGGTATACATTTCGAAAGGTTATAACACAAGTCATCAAAAACTGATAGAATTATCCCGCCCAGTAGTTACATCAACAGGCTTCAATGTAGTTGAATTATGCGTTTTGAAGAATAACATTTTGGCTTAAAACAAATCTTCAAACTAAACGGAATACAAAGTATGAATACATTTGTAACATTATTATAAGCAGAAACCATGTGTGTTGAAAATTTTCGTTGGCATTTGAATAAAAAGATGTGAATATCCATGTAATCATTCAAAGCAGTCAAATCAGGCATGGATATCAATAGTTAATGTTTCCATTCGCTTAGAAGATTATCCTCAGATATTACTTAATAATCGTGAATCAAATACGCTAATTCCTAAACAATTCTGGTGGGTTAGAACAAATAATCGCTTATCTTTTGCATCTTGCGTTTCCAAATTATAAAGCAAACACGGATAAGGCGACGACATATTTCTCAAAGATGTAAGAGGTACATCAAACACTAGAAGGGTTCAGTCACCATGGCTAAATAGCTCTTTGTTTTAGTAAACTAGGTATGCTAATAGGGTCTGGCGTTGTATGAGATAAACAAACGTCTAGCTGGTATGACAAATGTTTCAGGGGTGATTACGCAGATATCCCATACATGTAGGACGTGTTAAACCGTCTTCTCTTGGCTACTATAGAGTCTTACTATAGCAAATACGACAACACCATTTCTTATATTGTATGTACATTCCCTTTCTTTTAGATCTCATATTACCCATTAAAATATTGATAATTCCAAAAGTTCGCCAGTCGCCACGGAAACTTATTTCCCTATAAAAACGTTGGCCGACGAGGGGAAACTCATACTAGTAGACCATTTTTGCAAAGTCTATCAAAGCACCTATAAAATTATTGGTCTTCCTTTTTTAGCCTTACCACGAGTGTTGCTGTTATAACTGAGCAAAAGTTGAAGTTCACATTAAAAATAACAAAAAGACTGAAGTTTTATCATAATATGTAATCAACTTAAAAATAAAAAAACAATGTTGCTGAGCTACAAAAATATTGGCCAGGAGCATCCGCACGTGAAGTTGACTGGCGTATGGAGTTGTGGAGAAGGTCTACGCCTTCACTCATGTTTCTTGATCGCGCGAATATTTGTGAATGGCCATTTTTTATGGTTTAAAAAACTTAAAATCATAATTGTAGTGTTGACATAGATAGCCCATGCGGAAAAGGGATGCACCGTTCCGCAATTTTTCAAACTCCGCCCAAAGCGGAAGATTTGCTTCGATCTTGTGAAGGCTTGTGAAGGGGTCTTTCTTTTGTGTTTTCTAGGTCAGATTGTCACCTGACAATATAATCCTAATCTATTGGATTAAAATTGAACATGTACTGTTATAAATGATCATGATTGACAGTTGCGGAACGGTCCATTCCGCTTGAACCCAAATCTCGTTCATTATGGTCAGCTTAATAGTTCGAGATGTTTTTATTATAGTTATTATTATTATTATTATTTTTATTATTATTATTATTATTATTATTATTATTATTATTATCATTATTATTATTATTATTATTATTATTATTATTATTATTATTATTATTGGTATAAGTAATCTGAAAACCTAACTAATTGTAACTAACTAACTTATATTTATATTCATTATAATATTCCTAAATGCTTTATGAAAGCTAAGGATAAATTTAAATTGGAGAACATAATATATATATATGTAGTTGTCTTTACTATGTTTGCCTTTAATTGCACAGAAGATATCACAAAAACAACATTATCGTTGTGTACCATACCCCAAAAGAACAACAGCAGATAAACGACGTAATTTTGTTGAACACATTTATTACAATTTTTTATTGTATTTTCAACGCACAAATCGCATTACTGATTAGTTAACAAATGGCCGATTAAATGATAAAACGAAATACACAATGACATGAATGGTAAGCACAATGTAACAATATTTACCCTGTTGACCGTAACATGAATCATATAATAACAACTAGATAATAATATAACAATATACATGTACATGTAAATCAACGACGACACACGCTTTTAGTCTCACATATGCTCATATATATAATATTTGTTTAAATAACTCATACAGACATGTCTTTCAAGTATTGAGTTAAACTGAATGGACTTGGAAACTTAAAACAAACATAGCACATGCATTCAATCTACATATAAACTATTCATCAATACAATATTGGTGCCTAGTGTTCTCATTTAAACATAATTGTTACAACCTTACTGAGTAAATGTACACTGAACAGCTACAGTAAATATATAAAGTGCTGATTCCCATCAGTTTGATAATGTTTCTTATTATTGTCAAAAAACATACATGTATTCAAAAGACACACCAAAAAACATTTTTTGAAGCGATTGCTGTGGCTTTAAACATTAGTTATTATCTGTACAAAAACTGATATATTTGATAATATATTTAAAATCCAAACAAGCAGTACAATAGCGTGCAATCAAAATCACTCATTAAATAAGATAACCAGTATATTAGTATTTTATTGACGACTTTTTAACTTTTAGAAGTACTGTTGAAGTAAAATCGTCCGAGAGTCTTATTTCGAGACATCTACAAAATCGTAAAATTTAGAAAAAATCTAAAATGTTTTCCTAATTATTTTTTTATTGTACGCTTTTTCTCTTTTCAGAATTTATTTTGTCAAGTCAGTTTGGACATATATTTTTAACAGTAATACAAAACATAGCATTTATTAATAAAAATTATGCTGTTTGCTTTGTTCAAATCTAACACAAAGTTATTTGTATATTGTCATACATGTATACATATATGACAATACAAGTAGCATGTTCTGTTAAATTGTGGTGTACAGCTTAAAAAACATTCAACTGACGTTTAGTAATTTTTAATAAATGAAGTTTAATAATGACATAAAACGACAACAGTAGTCTTAATAAGCAAATCAGAACCACACAACTGGCATGAATAATTCATTAGATTCATTCAAATTAACATTTTACACATAGGTAGCTAATGGCACAAAATGGGCATATATCATGACACTTGTATATCTTTCTTTCTGGTGAACACTATACTATAATTTTTAAATAATATATACATGTATAATAGGTTATCTATGTACAAAAATCAGATCATTTCCTTCCGCTCAGACAAATGGACATTTGTCAACAAAAACACTGTAATACATATCAAATAGTCTTTCAGTAGTACTCGCTAACGACAGTTAAAAAAGACATGCATGCTTAATGTTTCAATGTATAACTGTCAACAGTTATAAAGTAATTTCAAATGTAGGTTATATAACAAACTAAAACATCAATCCCGAGAGACCGTGGTTTTAGTAGCCCCCCCCCCCACCTCTGAATAACTGAAAAAGTGTATATGTTAAAAAATAATTATTTTTTTTTACGACACTCCGTCTTACGGTCCTGATTATTTCACTGTGAAAAGCAAAATTAACATGGGGGATCAATGCCATTTTATGTAGTTTCGGGTTACCCCAAAACACATATTATTTGTAGGCTTCATATATTCAAAGAAAATATATTCGATCAGTTATTCACATGTGTCCTTCTACATATTGCAATGTGTCAACATTAATTAGTTTTTGTTGAGACTGTAGTAAAACATGTCATACAGATTCTAATATCGTCATTCTTCGTGTTACCCTAGTTATAAGACGTCTTCAGAAGAACCTTTGCGTACAACCCCCGTCATACAGACTCCGGTGACATGCTCACATCACTTGAGCTAAACTCATTCCTGTCTAATCTCCAGCTTTCCAGCAGGTCACTGAAATCAGGAGGGTTGTTGGTTTGCTGGATAACTGTACCACTTCCGGATTGTTTCGGGTCAGATCGAGGCTCCTTCCAAAACGAGGACGGTAACTTTCTAGAATGCATTGGCGCTACATTTTGGAATTTCTTTGGATCCACCTTTATTCCCTTTAGTTCTTTTGCATGTTTGTACTTTTTGTCACCCAAAAAAGGTTTTAAGCCATATTCAAATAAATCATTGAGGGCGCCTAGTCCTACTTTCTTATCCGGTTTACCAGTAAAACAATGCCTATTATCAGTTCCTTCACCTACAGAGTTTGAAATATCAAGAAGCGGGGAATCATTGCCCTTTCTTTTCACAGTTTTCCCGTCTTCACCATTGACGATTTTCAAGAGATCAGCATAATACAGTTCACGCCCAGACTTAGTTGACACCCACTTGTCCTCGTATATGTCACACGAATCATCTTCACCCTTTTTACGGCCAAAATACTTCTGAATATCTGTACTAACCATTGTAGCAAAGCCTAGCAACTGTTTTGTCATGTCTGGCGATGGTTCTTCTTCCATCTCCTCGTAGTCATCTTCAAAGTCTTCAGAATAATGTGAATCATGGTCACTAAAATCATCATCCACGAAAGGTACATTGTTGTCATACAATGGTCGTTGGACATTGTCCATTTGCTGGTAGTTCCTATTCTCAATTCTGTTTGATGGCACAAATGAGTCAATGGAATGATCCAGTTTCTTTATGACGGAAGTATGTTGGTTGAACTCTTGCGGAAGTGGTTCCAGGGCCCCGGGCGGGGACAGTCGCGCCCCCTGCGAGGCCGGCATAGCGGAAGTGTCGTGCATACCTGTGTGGCGGTGAGGGAACACCCCGTAGCCAGCCACCTCGAGCATCTGGCTGGCCGTCTGGACGGGACTGCTCGTCTAATGTGTCCTGCTAGCTGCCCTTAACGTGTTACCTGCAACATAAAACGCCATGTTTAGACTAACGATAATTGTAATATATCTTTGGCGTGTCATTGTATGTGATATATGTACTGGTATTTTTATATAACAAATGATGTAAACCAAGTTTGTTTACAACGACCGGGTTGCTATGGTTAGCGTTTAGTACAAGTACATAGAATTTAAGACTACCAAAACTAGATTACAATACTAGTCCCTACTGTTCATTATTCTGGCAATAAATCACAATTAATAAATTGCGATCGGCACTGTTAGGCATATACCCTCCTTCATTTAAGGAAACGAAGAATTAGGTTGGCGCCTCGAACAAGAACTTTGAGTATTTCAGACACTGTTATATTGTCTCAGAGTGGCGAATAGTGGGATAATACGGGCTTGTTTTAGCCGATAGTGACCGCCGGATTGGATTATACAACTTGGTGTTGCTAACCCTCCCCCTAGAGGCCATTTACGTTAGATTGAGGCCATCAAGTATCTTGAATTAGAATCGAGAGGGATGCTCTCAATTTTAGAGATAAAGTTCCATTTAAAAAGTAAAAGCCGATAAAATGTCTCATTGTATTTATGTCAACTTGTGATTTATACCATGACACTTGAATGCTTTTAAGCTTTTTAGGATTACCGATATTTTCATTGACAACCCAAAGAAATCCTATCGATACCGAGAAAGATTTGTGGAAATCTTTTGGTGAAATTTATCAGAGATTTTCACAACGTAAACCGATAACAATACGTTGGTTCGATAGATAGGCAGAAATGAAGTTTAGAAATCTAATTTTGTCCGAATATAGCATAATCTAATTAACACGGAGATGATGTTAGCGCTTTTTGTCGGTCCACATTAGCGTCGCATGTTGGTTTTATTGTGTTTATTATCTGGAGATGAATTAATACAAATCTCTGCATTATTACTGGAGATTTTAATTAAAAAATTGTCCGACTGTATTTGTTCGAACCAGTTATGTTTGTCCTCCCAATATGGGTCCCGTGTTACGTTTCCACAATGTTCGACTGTCCTTAGTTACCAGATGGCGGGCGTTCATCTTGGCTAATTAGTTCTTTGTTACACATAACTCTGTTGAAATAGTTGCTGTCAGAAATTAATATTCCAAATGGAATACTATGGAGACAAATGAATGTCAGCTGAGCGAATTGCAATTATTTGTGTTTGGTGCAATTATGTTGCATAGGAATACAATTATGTTGTAGAGTCGTACAACCATGAACGCCATTACAACAGCTGTTTCTGTAATTGTCTATTCAGCCTGTACCAAGTCTAATACATAACATTGTCAATGATAAAATGTAATCTAAAAGGATTCAGGTCAAGTCTCAATATGTTTTCCTATTTAATGACAATGTGTTGTTCTTCTATATTTTACAAATTAAAATTAAAGGATTTACCATCACAACTCAGAGAACCACAGCCTGTCACTTGGGTCTTATAACCGACATGCCAAAACTTATATCTGTGTAACATTGTTTTATCGTTATTGAGATGCACCTGTAGAACACCTGTAGGGAAGCTTTATGCGTCTAGCATCCAATGCTCCCAAAAAGATAACCCATATCCTAGAAGAGACGAAATGGGCCGAGATGAATTGCCGACTCACCACGAGAGCGCTTGTGCCATCGCTCATTGTCCTCAGTGTGGCAAAACAGTGCATTTCTACTGCAAAAATGCAGGCTAAAACAATACTCAGTTATCTATGGTTGTCCAAAACATTTTGAATGCAAGTTTTGCATGGAAAATATTTGTTCAACTAACAGTATGGTACTGTTAATCTGATGTCAAAACACTGTGCTATCTTAAGGTACCCAGAAATTGGGAACAGTAGGTTCAATGCTATCGACTCAGAAAGAATGGATTTCACATGTTGCTGTCACCTTCTCTGCGGGAATAGAAACGATGACAGCTCCTTCAAGCCGTACTTCAGCGCCGACACCTGGGCTCTTGTCCACGTCAAAATTATTAACAGTATCGTGCTTATAAATGAGCAGTGTGTTTTAACAATTACAGGTGGAAAGGGGATCCCTGAGATGGAGTGAGGCGCGTGTGAAAAATATTGCCAACAACGAAATAGCAAATATATATCGTTTTGCCATTTTAAGTTTATTTTCCCTTGAACATACTAGTACCGCAATATGTATTTAAGCTGTTGGCTGCGATATTGTCCGTTTCAAGAAATACCACGAAGAAGTTTACTATATATAAATACGTTTGTTATACACAGAACAATGTAAGTTTGCAAAACAAAATATACATTAAGAAATGTCGTTAATGTGTTTTTATTTTTTTCATCGAAATTTCTACCCTTTGACTAAGGCAGTAGATTCCTCTTAAAATCACTTCTGATAAGACACAGTCCCAGTCGACCAGCGTTAAAGGGATATTTAATAAATGATCTTAAGTAACCTTAGATTTCTTTCCTGTTCAGTGTGGCGCCGTGGCGCAGTCGATCAGTTCTGGTCTCGTTTGTCGCGAATGCGGGTTCAATCCCCGGCTGAGGGCCAAACCTTTTTCTTTTCTTTTTTTCTTGCATATTTATATTGTTAGCATAAAAATAGCTTTATTTTCTATCATCATATCCATTTTGAAATATTATTGTTCAGAAGATAAAACGTATATAAAACATATTGCCACCGAAGTTCCATCTAAGGAGTATATCATTTCAAAGAGCAACATACATGTAAATGTAAAAGTATGATGATTAAAAATACATATGGTTCTATATATAAATAGTATTGTATATTCTTTTAATTAGAAAAATAGTTAAAATATATAATACAAAACATGTCTAAAATATATAATAACATATTTTTAAAAGTAATAATAAGAATATAATAATTTGCATAATAATAATAATAATAATAATAATAATAATAATAATAATAATAATAATACACATATTTTTATTTTATTATTATTAATTGTATTATCATTATTATTATTATTATTAATTTTATAACACGTTTAATGAAAAGGAAAAATAATTATGTTCCAGTACACTAATTGCCTTACTCCAAATGATTTTAAACAATAGAAGTATAACATAAAAGGTTTTTTTTTTAAATCTGAAAAATGCAGGAAGGCGGATTCTGTGTGAAAGAAGCACGATATATTGTGCAGCAAGTGAAAACATGGATGTTTTATAATATAAGCCTACAAATGATATAACCATAGATGTGCATAAAAACCATTAAATAAAGAAAATCCTCAAAAGTGTTACGTTATAGATAGATAGAATGCGAACTCTTTTTTATGGATCAACATGTATACAAAACGTACATGGTTTATGTACACTAAGCTCGTAAGTGATTTTTGCGATTGATATCATATTATTAAAAAAATGATGGCAAGACAAAATGCATCCGTAATGTGATAGATAATGTACATGTATGTATGTAAGTTTTAACCAAAATCTTGCCGTACGGCATTGAAGGACAATGCTGCTTTACGGTGATTCGGGCGACATTTCGACGTCAACTAACGGAACATAATCCGAGATTATTATAATTATTATAATATGAGTTATTTGAGTAACTAGAGGATGTTTATAACATTTTAGTCAACATAGTAGAAGGAAGTGAAAACTAATAAAGTGAAGGATGACCTGTCTGACTGCAGGATCGGTGAAAATGAACAATAAGCTTTGCATGATACCTTCACAAGCCCTTATTATGAATAGATTCCAAACGTAAACATATATTTGACACGATAATACAAGGTAGCAAAACAGCCTAATTCCAAACCAAACACAAGCAAAATCATAATGAAAACTTGCCATATACCAGCCGCTAGATTTGGTCTCTCTGCCAAGTTGATAAAAACGACAAAAAATAATTGCAATAACTGTCAACGGAGTGATAGTATTGTTTAATTGAAATGAAATTGATAAAAGGTAAATAGGAAATGTATTTGATATGACTGTTATCACTTTCACACGCAAGCTACAAGCGATAAACTTATTGACGGCGGCAGGATCGCTGTGCAAGTTAACGGGACATTGTGTCAAAAGGTTGGTTTGATTCACATAAAATAGACAACTGTCCCTGACAGACCCTTGAAAAGTACCTTGGCAAAATATGGGTTGTTCACATGTTAAGTAAATAACAAACAAGCACCGAATCTTAAGGATATAATAGAGATGATTTTGGTTAAAATTAAAAGTGGGCTGCAAAACGACAGCATTTGGTGTTGATTTTGTTAATGATCGAGTGGCAGTTTTTAAAAAATTACGGTAAATCATTGGTTGTCCTTTGAGGTGACACCATTTTGTTTATTTAACACTAAACGCTTGAATTTAAACAAATATTTGGTTTAAAACAAAACTCACTCTGGCGAACATGCAGCCAGGAATCGACTTATATATTACATTATTAATTGTAATTCATAACGTCTAGATTAACAATCGCACGGAAACGAATGCCATCTAACTGTCTGGAATGCATGAAGATAATCTGTCAAGTATAAAACATTAAGGTATACAATAAATGTTATACAATCATCAGTGCACGCTAAAATTGCATTAACAGTATGTCTTTGAAAATGAGACAGAATCGGTGACTAACACAACATGACTTTGTTCAAGTCTGCTTCCTGGGTTTACTCCTGGACATACATGTACAATTGAAGTGTCCGGGAACGCACAGGACGAATGACGGTCATATAGGTGTACAATTGAAGTGTCCGGGAACGCACAGGACGAATGACGGTCATAGGTGTACAATTGAAGTGTCCGGGAACGCACAGGACGAATGACGGTCACCGGGGTTTATAAGCATCGCAGAAGTATAGATGGTTTTTACACGTGGCAATACAGTTAAAAAACTAGTAAAACGTTGTGCATAAAAATACATTAGAATAGGCAAACAAATCTTTGAAGGAATACTTACACACAAAGTGTATCCGTCTATTACTGAAAACGTTCGTAAATCTCCAACAACGGCACACATATCCGCCGTATATTAAACTGTTTGTACATCTAATTGAATGTCAAGTCATTCTCTTAGTACCATATTTACTTTTTGTTCAAAGCTATATTACGTGTACTCCTAAACCTGCCGTGAGTGATTTACGACAATGTTCGACTACTAGAAACTCCAGTACACTATTGAGAACACGTCCAAATACAAATACAACACTATTTATTTTCAGGTTGCGTTATCTCGTCGGTCCATTAATCAAGAGTTTGTCAACGTTCGCTCCCACATCTGGGTGGTAATATGTGGGTGTTTCGTCCAATAAGGGCTCCGATATGATAATCACAATTAAACATGAATATTCAATGAACATCCCTCGCCATATCTGTAAAGGTAAATATGATTGCAACAGAAAATCGCCTTCGTATAAGAGTTTTCCATTTACCAAAAGCAAACTGGCGATAAGGAATGACAACATAATCTGACTGTATTGACCAGCTAGTTTTTCGATTAGGCGTAATGGAAAACTCATAATATCTCGCTTGCATAATGGTATTGGCATATATTGATTTTACATTCAAATGCAAATATACGTTGAGCCTTATTTTCTTTCGGTAGACTTGCATTCACATCGAGAAGTGTTGTTGTGGAGTGTCACATTCGATAATCTTGGCATACCTTAACCGGTTAAAACCTTTGCATACCGCAATTTTCAATTTTGAGTTACAGTACCATTATACATATATGAGCAGCAAACTCAATGTATATGGTCAACGATGGCCACTCGCAAATTCCATAACCAGTTAACCACTGAATGTTTATTTATTATCTGAAGACTTTAAAGGTATTCGCCTGCGGTTTGGCAGCGTGGCACACAAAATAAGACATTTTTCGAAAACCGATATTTTCTTTTACCAACCAATACCTGTCCTGAGGTACCTCCTGTGGAATTATGTTAACTATCAATTTGGCGAAACGTTTAAAACTTGTAATTTATGAGTTGGCCTTGGAAAAGCGTTGCAACGCCAAATTGCCAACCGATAGAAGACTTTTTTGGGTACCACAAGATAGGTTTTGATGCTCCAAAAACTTGGAAACAAGAAAATGAGATGGATTCCATTTGGAATGAGCGGTCGAGATTAATTAATGTAAGTTGTAATAACTTGCTTCGCAATCAACCTTACATAAATTTATATAAACTAACATATAGGTTTTCGAACTTTTTCTTTTTTTTTGTTGAATGTCACACGACCAGACCGCAAGGGAGAGCCTCAACAATTTATTTCAAAATATGCTGGAAGGAGGCCATTGCAATTTATACGTGCCAAATGCCTACAGTTGTGTACTAGTACAAATGTATTTAGTTTCGTTTAATTTCTACTTATGCATTTCAGGTCAATTGCGCATCAGGTTATCCTAACCTATATTCATTACTCTCTACCGTTAATTTCAGATGAAGTCAGTCTCATTTTTAACGGAGTTTGAGAGGAGATCGAAGTCAGACCTATCCGTTTATGCTGAGCGCTAGGGAAGCATCTGGTACCATTTTTATGACATGTTTGTTATGGCGCGGTCAGGGATCAAACCTTCAACATCCCGGTCACAGTGTGTGGAGTGTAAAGTGTAAGACATGAAAATGTTTATTACTAGCGCGCTGTTAAAAAATGTGTCTAAATCATGCCATTGAAATATTTACTTATATCAATGTCATATATGCTTCTTTTTACTTACCACATCTATTAACATAATTTGTTATTGTCTGTTTAATATATTAAAATGTTAAAATGTGTTTTTGCAATAATAAAACCAATGTAGTTAAACCCCCACCACAAAATGTGGGGGCTATACTGGATTCGCTTTGTCGCGTCGGTCGGTCCGTCCGTCTCCAATTCGTGTCCGCTCTATAACTCCTTTACTAATGGAAGGATTTCCTTCAAACTTGAATGACACATTCACCTCAACTAGGGGATGTGCAGGGGGCCCATGTTGCCCATGTGTCAGCTCAAGGTTAAGGTCACAGTTAAAGGTCAAATATTTAACAAACAATTATTACATATTATGTTGTTTCCGCTCTATAACTCCTTTACTAATGGAAGTATTTCCTTCAAACGTGAATGACACATTCACCTCAACTAGAGGATGTGCAGAGCCCATGTTGCCCATGTGTCAGCTCAAGGTCAAGGTCACAGTTAAAGGTCAAATATTTAACAAACAAATATTACACATAATGTCGCGTCCGCTCTATAACTCCTTTACTAATGGAAGGATTTTCTTCAAACTTGAATGACACATTCACCTCAACTAGGGGATGTGCAGAGCCCATGTTGCCCATGTGTCAGCTCAAGGTCAAGGTCACAGTTAAAGGTCAAATATTTAACAAACAAATATTACACATTATGCCGTGTCCGCTCTATAACTCCATTACTAATGGAAGGATTTCCTTGGATGTGCAGAGCCCATGTTGCCCATGTGTCAGCTCAAGGTCAAGGTCACAGTTAAAGGTCAAATGTTAAACAAACAAATATTAGACATTATGTCATGTCTGCTCTATAAACCCTATACCAATGGAAGGATTTCCTTCAAACTTGAATGACACATTCACCTCAACTAGGGGATGTGCAGAGCCCATGTTGTCCATGTGTCAGCTCAAGGTCAAGGTCACAGTTAAAGG